>Ga0268287_100047_pt1 | contig 132361 bp, 139 predicted proteins | sample MetcocultureR3M_FD_191348 | JGI IMG/M metagenome (GOLD analysis project Ga0268287, IMG submission 191348) | Soil microbial communities from Anza Borrego Desert, Southern California, United States - Methanotrophic co-culture R3-M | ecosystem: Environmental > Terrestrial > Soil > Desert | place... | reverse complement strand
CCATCCTCGGCGCCGGTCTCGGTGGGACCATCGCCGCCTACGAAATCAAGGCCGCCGTCGGCGGCCGCGCCGAAGTCACGGTCGTCAACCAGGGCGACACGTTCCACTTCGTGCCGTCCAATCCCTGGGTGGCCGTCCGATGGCGCAAGCGCGACGCCATCGAGGTCAGGCTGCCCGAGGTGATGAAGCGCAAGGGCATCGGCTTCACCGGCGTGGGAGCCCGCCGGGTCCACCCGGCCGAGAACCGCATCGAGCTGAACGACGGCCAAAGCCTCGCCTACGACTATCTGGTGATCGCCACCGGCCCCGAGCTCGCCTTCGACGAGATCCCGGGGCTGGGGCCGCACGGCGGCTTCACCCAGTCGATCTGCCACGTCGACCACGCCGAGCGCGCGGCGGCCGCCTTCGACGCCTTCGTGAAGGATCCGGGCCCGATCGTGGTCGGGGCCGTGCAGGGGGCCTCGTGCTTCGGCCCGGCCTACGAGTTCGCGATGATCCTCGACACCGAGCTGCGCCGGCGGAAGCTGCGCGACCGCGTGCCGATGACCTTCGTCACCTCCGAACCCTACATCGGGCACCTGGGCCTCGACGGCGTGGGCGACACCAAGGGCCTGCTCGAGAGCGAGATGCGCAACCGCCACATCAAGTGGATCACCAACGCCAAGGTGGCGAAGGTGGAGGCGGGGGTCATGGACGTGGAGGAGGTCGCCGACGACGGCGCCGTGAAGGCCCGGCACGAGCTCCCCTTCGCCTTCTCCATGCTGCTGCCGGCGTTCCGGGGCGTTCCGGCGATCCATGGGATCGAGGGTCTGACCAATCCCCGCGGCTTCGTGGTGGTCGACAAGAACCAGCGCAATCCCGCCTTCCCGAACGTCTTCGGGCTGGGCGTGGCCGTGGCCATCGCCCCGACCGGCAAGACGCCGGTGCCGGTCGGCGTGCCGAAGACCGGCTTCATGATCGAGAGCATGGTCACCGCCATCGCCAAGAACCTGTCGGCCCTGGTGGACGGCGGGTCGGCGAGCGCCGAGGCGACCTGGAACGCCATCTGCCTGGCCGACTTCGGGGACAGCGGGGTGGCCTTCATCGCCCAGCCGCAGATCCCGCCGCGCAACGTCAACTGGTCGGCCGAGGGCCGCTGGGTGCACCTGGCGAAGGTGGGCTTCGAAAAGTACTTCATCGGCAAGGTGAAGCGCGGCGAGGCCGAGCCCTTCTACGAGAAGCTGGCGCTCGACCTCATGGGCGCCCGCAAGCTCAAGGCCTGACGCCCATGCGACAGCTCGTCTGCCACGCGTGCAACGCGGTGAACCGGATGCCGCTGGGCAAGGACCCGCTGGAGGCCAAGTGCGGCCGCTGCGGGGACCGGCTCTTCGCGGGCCGGCCGATCGAGGTGACCGGCGCCGAACTCGCCGTCCACCGGGGATCGACCAAGGGCGCGGCCCTGTTGCTCGACGTCTGGGCGCCCTGGTGCGGCCCCTGCCGGATGATGGCGCCGCACTTCGAAAAGGCGGCCGCCCGGCTGGAACCGCAGGTGCGGCTGCTGAAGCTAAATTCCGAGCAGGACCCGCAGGCCGCCGCCGACCTGCAGGTGTCGGGCATCCCGACGCTGATCCTGTTCCGGGACGGCGGGGTCGTCGCCCGCCAGGCCGGCGCCCTGAGCGCCGACCAGATCGTCGCCTGGACCCAGCAGGCGCTCGCCAAGGCGCCCGCCTGAGACTGAGAGACAAGGAGCCTTCCGAATGACCCTCGACCGCGCCGTCTTCGTCTTCGCCGGCTGCATGATCCTGCTCAGCGTGGCCCTGGCCTACTACGTCAGCCCCTGGTGGATCCTGCTGGCGGTGTTCGCCGGCCTGAACATGATCCAGGCCGCCTTCACCGGCTTCTGCCCGGCGGCCATGGCGTTCAAGAAGCTGGGCGTGCGGCCCGGCGCCGCCTTCTTCTGAGCCCCGGCCACAACGACTGGGCGGCGCGTTCTGCCCTCTGGAGGGTGCGGTGCGGCAAGGAAATCGCGGTTGCGCCGCGCTTGGGCTTAATGTCTACCACGGCTAGCTGAACTCGAAGCAATCCGGTTCCGTTTCGTAGAGCCGTGCGCTTCCGCCACTCCAGAGGCTAGTCGTGACCGCCCAACCCCTGCCGCCGCCGGCGGACTCCGCGCTCGAGCTGATCGGGCGCACCCCCATGGTCGAGCTGCATGGCTTCGACACCGGCCCCTGCCGCCTGTTCGTCAAGCTCGAGAACGCCAATCCTGGCGGCTCCATCAAGGACCGCATCGCCCGCTCGATGATCGAGGCGGCCGAGAAGGACGGCCGGCTGAAGCCCGGCGGCACCATCGTCGAGGCCACCGCCGGCAACACGGGCCTGGGCCTGGCCCAGGTGGGCCTGCTGAAGGGCTACAAGCTGCTGCTCGTCGTGCCCGACAAGATGGCCCGCGAGAAGATCCAGCACCTGCGGGCCATGGGCGTCGATGTGCGCATCACCCGCTCCGACGTCGGCAAGGGCCATCCCGAGTACTATCAGGACATGGCCGCCGCCATCGCGGCGAAGCTGAACAACGCCGTCTACATCAACCAGTTCGAGAACCCGGCGAACCCGCTGGCCCACGAGACCACCACCGGCCCCGAGATCTTCGAGCAGATGGAGGGCGACGTGGACGCCGTCGTCGTGGGCGTCGGCTCGGGCGGTACGCTCACCGGCCTCGGCCGCTACTTCGCGAAGGTCTCGCCCAAGACCAGGATGGTGCTGGCCGATCCGGTGGGCTCGATCCTCGCCCCCCTCGTCAACGAAGGGAAGCACGTCGAGGCCGGCTCGTGGATCGTCGAGGGCATCGGCGAGGACTTCGTGCCCGACATCTGCGACCTCGACCTCGTCGAGAAGGCCTATGCGATCACCGACCAGGAGAGCGTGGCCACCGCCCGCGAACTGCTGATGAAGGCGGGCATCCTGGCCGGCTCCTCGTCGGGCACCCTGCTGGCCGCGGCGCTGAAGTACTGCCGCGAGCAGACCGAGCCGAAGCGGGTCGTGACCCTCGTGTGCGACACCGGCTCCCGCTACCTGTCCAAGATGTACAACGACAGCTGGGTGGCCGAGCAGGGCCTGGCCGACCGCCAGCTGCACGGCGACCTGCGCGACCTGATCGCCCGCTCGGAAGGCGAGGCGGTCACCGTCGGGCCCGAGGACACCCTGCTCACCGCCTACAACCGCATGCGCCAGGCCGACGTCAGCCAGCTGCCGGTGATGGACGACGGCCGCCTGATCGGCCTGATCGACGAGAGCGACCTGCTGGAGGCCGTCGAGCGGCGCCAGGCCGAGGGCCGCTTCAAGCAGCCGGTGAGCGCGGCCATGACCGCCAAGCTCAACACGCTCCAGGCGAACCAACCGCTGGACGCCCTGCTGCCGATCTTCGAGCAGGACCAGGTGGCCATCGTCATGGACGGCCGGGACTTCCTGGGCCTCATCACCCGCATCGACCTGATCAACTACATGAGGCGCTCGGCGTGACCAGCGACAGCCCCAAGACCTCTCCCACGACCCTTGGCGGGAAGAACCGGCTGGAGTTCGCCACCCGGACCATCCACGGCGGCCAGAGCCACGATCCCAGCACCGGCGCGGTGATGCCGCCGATCTACGCGACCTCGACCTACGCCCAGTCCTCGCCCGGCGTGCACCAGGGCTTCGAGTACTCGCGCAGCCACAACCCGACCCGCTTCGCCCTGGAGCGGGCGCTGGCGGACCTGGAGAGCGGGACGAACGGCTACGCCTTCGCCTCGGGCCTGGCGGCCATCTCAACCCTGCTGGAGGTGCTGGACGCGGGCGACCACGTCATCGCCTCCGAGGACCTCTACGGCGGCTCGTTCCGACTGTTCGACAAGGTGAAGCGCCGCTCGGCGGGCCTCGAGTTCAGCTTCGTGGACCTGGCCGACGTCGCGGCCATCGAGGCGGCGATCACGCCGAAGACCCGGATGGTCTGGGTGGAGACGCCCACCAATCCGCTGCTGCGGCTCGCGGACCTGGAGGCCATCGCCGACCTGTGCAAGCGCCGCGGCCTGATCGCGGCGGCCGACAACACCTTCGCCAGCCCCTACGTCCAGCGGCCGCTGGAGCTGGGCTTCGACGTGGTGATGCACTCGACCACCAAGTACCTGGGCGGCCACTCCGACGTGGTCGGCGGGGCGCTGGTGGTCGGCGACAACGCCGCCCTGCGCGACCAGCTCACCTTCCTGCAGAACGCCGTGGGCGCGGTGGCCTCGCCGTTCGACAGCTTCCTGACGCTGCGCGGGGTGAAGACCCTGGCGCTGCGCATGGAGCGCCATTGCGAGAACGGGATGAAGATCGCCCGCTGGCTGGCGGCGCGCGGCGACATCCGCCAGGTGATCTATCCGGGCCTGGAGAGCCATCCGCAGCACGCGCTGGCCAGGAAGCAGATGCACGGCTTCGGCGGCATGATCACCGCCATCCTCGACCGCGACCTCGACGGCACGCGGCGGATGCTGGAGCGGACCCGCCTCTTCACCCTGGCAGAGAGCCTGGGCGGGGTGGAGAGCCTGATCGAGCACCCGGCGATCATGACCCACGCCTCGATCCCGCCCGAGACCCGCGCGCGCATCGGCATCTCGGACGGCCTGATCCGCTTGTCCGTGGGCGTGGAGTCCGCCGACGACCTGATCGCAGACCTGGAGCAGGCGCTGGCGGCGTAACGGCGCTCCCCCTTCAGGGGGAGCCCCACTACAGGAACAGCTCCGCCGCGGCTTCGACGATGGCGTCCACGTCGAGGCGGTAGTGGCGGTAGAGGTCGGGCAGGTCGCCGACCTGGCCGAAGCTGTCGAGGCCGAGCGCGCTGACCCGCATGCCACGCACCCCGCCCAGCCACGAGAGCGTGGCGGGCGAGCCGTCGACGACGGTGACGAGGCCGGCTCCCGGCGCCAGCCGCGACAGCAGCGCCTCGGCGTGGCTGCGCCGGCGCTCGCCGCGGGTCCAACGGCCGCGGCGCGCGTCCATCCAGTCGCGGTGCAGCAGGCCCGGGGAGACGACGTTCAGCACGCCCAGCCCCGGCAGGTCGTCGGCCAGCTGCTCGGCCGCGGCCAGCACCTCGGGCGCGACGGCGCCGCAGAACACGAGGGCCGCCTCAGAGCCCTCCGCTGGCTCGCGCAGCCAGTAGCCGCCCTTCAGCGCCGGCTCGCGCCAGGCGTCGTCGGACCGTTCCGGCTGCGGCAGGCTGCGGGTCGTCAGGCGCAGGTAGACCGAGCCGCCGTCCGGCGCCTGCATGTGCTCGAACGACCAGCGCATGACCTCGGAGAGCTCGTCCACGAAGGCCGGCTCGAAATAGGTCAGGCCCGGCTGGCCGATGCCGATCAGCGGCGTGTAGATCGACTGGTGCGCCCCGCCTTCCGGGCCCAGCGTCAGGCCGGACGGCGTCGCCACCAGCATGAAGCGGGCGTCCTGGTAGCAGGCGTAGTTCAGGGCATCGAGGCCGCGGCTGATGAAGGGATCGTACACGGTCCCGATCGGCAGCAGCCGCTCGCCGAACAGCGGGGCCGTCAGGCCGAGGGCGCCGAGGTTCAGGAACAGGTTGTGCTCGGCGATGCCGAGTTCGACGTGCTGGCCGGCGCGCCCGCCCGCCCACTTCTGGGGCGAGGGGATCTTGGCGTCGCGGAACACGTCGGCGGTCTCGCGCCGGCGGAACAGGCCCCGCTGGTTCACGAAGCCGCCGAGGTTCGTCGAGACGGTCACGTCCGGGCTGGTCGTGACGATCCGGTCGGCGATCGGGTGGCCGCTCTTGGCGAGGTCCAGCAGGATGCGCCCGAAGGCGGCCTGGGTGGACTGCTCGGCGCCGTCCGGGGCGGGGAAGGCCTCGCGCGGCGGGACCGGCACGGGGGCCGCCCGGGGCCGCCGGTCGGCCTCGGCGGCGAAGGGGACGTCGCGCACGAAGGCCGCCAGCGCCTCGGCCTCCTCGGGCGGCAGGCCGGCGTAGGGCTCCCATTCGGCCCCCGCGGGAACGCCCATCGCCTCGCGCAGGGCCTCCACCTGGGACGGCGTCATCAGGCCGGCGTGGTTGTCCTTGTGGCCCTGCAGCGGCAGGCCGAAGCCCTTGACCGTGTAGGCGATGAACAGGGTGGGCGTGTCGTCCCGGGCGGCGGCGTCGAAGGCCTCGGTCAGGGTTTCGATGCAGTGGCCGCCGAGACCGATCATCAGCTGGTGCAGCGCCTCGTCCGAGAAGCTCTCGAGCAGGGCCGGGACGTGCGGCTCGCGGCCGATGTCGCGGGTCAGGCGCGCGCGCCAGGCCGCGCCGCCCTGGTAGGTGAGCGCCGCGTATTCGGCGTTCGAGCAGGCCTCGATCCAGCTGCGCAGGGCCGCGCCGCCGGGGCGGGCGAAGGCGCGCTCCTGGGCCTTGCCCCACTTCAGCGTCACGACCCGCCAGCCGGCGGTCTCGAAGATGTCGTCGAACCGGTCGAACATCCGGTCGGCGGTCGTCGCGTCGAGGCTCTGGCGGTTGTAGTCGACGATCCACCAGACGTTGCGGATGTCGTGCTTGTAGGCCTCGATCAGGCACTCGTAGATGTTGCCCTCGTCCAGCTCGGCGTCGCCCAGGGTGGCGACGAAGCGGCCCTCGCGCGCCGGATCCAGCAGGCCGTGGCCCTTCAGGTAATCCTGGGCCAGCGAGGCGAAGGCGGTGATCGCCACGCCCAGGCCGACCGAGCCGGTGGAGAAGTCGACGTCGTCCTTGTCCTTGGTCCGCGAGGGATAGGACTGGGCGCCGCCGAAGCTGCGGAAGGCCTCCAGCTGCTCGCGGGTCTGCCGGCTCATCAGGTACTGGGCGGCGTGGAAGACCGGAGAGGCGTGCGGCTTCACCGCCACCCGGTCCTCGGGGCGCAGCGCGTGGAAGTACAGCGCCGTCAGGATGGTGGTCATCGAGGCGCAGGAGGCCTGGTGGCCGCCCACCTTCAGGCCGTCGCGGCTCTCGCGCAGGTGGTTGGCGTGGTGGATGGTCCAGGTGGCCAGCCAGCGCAGGCGCTCGTCGATGCGCGTCAGGGCGCGGGTCCGGTCTGCGGTCCCGATGTTGTGACCGGCGGCGGGAACGGCTTGGGCGCGGGGCATGGAATGTTCCGGCGTCAGGGGTGAGGGGGACGAACGTGCGCCCATGGCGGCGCTTCGGGAACGTCGAACCCCCTCCTAGCAGGTTTCCGGGGCAGGCGGCAGTCGCAAGGATCGCCGCCGCGGGGATCGAAAGTGCGGTACGCCGCCGATTGACGGTCCCGCGGCCCTGAGGTTGGCTTGCGGCAAGGCGCCCGAGAGCGCGGGAGGATGCGGATGGTCGGCAAGCCGGCGGCGGGCGAACGCCTGCCCATGAAGACCAAGCTCGCCTTCGGGCTGGGCGGCGCGGCGGAGATGGTCGCGCTCTATTCGGTCTCCAGCTTCGCCATCCTCTTCTACAACCAGGTCCTGGGCGTGCCGGCCCATCTGGCGGGCCTGGCCATCTCGGCCAGCCTCGTGCTGGACGCGGTCTCGGACCCGATCGTGGGCTCGATCTCGGACCGGACGCGGTCGCGCTGGGGCCGGCGGCACCCCTACCTGTTCGCCGCCTGCATCCCGGTGGGGCTGTCGGTGTGGGCGATCTTCGCGCCGCCCGCGGGGCTGGGCCAGACGGGCCTGCTGATCTGGCTGGCGGCCGCGGTGATCCTGATGCGGCAGGCGATGACGTTCTTCTACGTGCCGCACCTGGCGCTCGGGGGCGAGCTGTCGCCCCACTACACCGAGCGCTCCAAGGTCATGGCCTACTACAGCTTCTTCAACTGGGCCGGCGGCTCGCTGACCGTGATCGTGGCGTTGCGGGTGTTCTTCCCGACCACGCCCGAGTTCCCGCGCGGGCTCCTGAACCCCGAGCCCTGGGGCGCCTACGCCCTGACGATCGGCCTCGTCACCGGCGGCGTGCTGCTGATCTCGGCCTGGTTCACCAAGGACCGCATCCCCCACCTGCCGAAGGCCCAGCCGGGGCAGCCGGCGTTCAGCGTCGGCGGCTTCCTCAGCGACATCCGCAAGGCGCTGGCCAACATCAACTACGTCTGGCTGCTGGTGGCCTACTTCTTCGTGGCCCTGATGATCGGCCTGCGCGAGGGCCTCAGGCTCTACGTCGCCACCTACTACTGGGATCTCTCCAGCGAGGAGCTCTCCTGGTTCGTGCTGGGCAGCTTCGTCGGCTATCTGACCGCCTTCCTGTTCGCGCCCCTGCTGCACGGGCGCATCGACAAGAAGCGCACCATCATCATCGCCGCCCTGACCTACGCCCTCGTGCCGCCGATCCCGATCATCCTGGGCATGATGGGCGTGCTGCACCCGGGTCAGGCGGGCCTCCTGCCGCTGCTGATCGCCTTCGCGGCGGTGCAGTACGGCGCCATCAGCGTGCTGCAGATCAGCGTGATGTCGGCCCTGGCCGACGTCGCGGACGAGAACGAGTTGAGGTTCGGCCTCCGCCAGGAGGGAATCCTCTATTCGACCCGCACCATGGCCGGGAAGATCGACATGGCCGTGGGCACCGCCGTCGCCGGCTGGGTGATCACCCTGATCAACTTCCCGATCGGGGCGAAGACCATCGCGGACGTGCCGTCGGACGTCCTCTTCAACCTGGCCCTGTGGGACAGCGTCATGGCCGCCGTGCCCGGCGTGATCGCGGCGTTCTTCTACTCGCTCTACAAGATCGACCGGCGGACCTACGAGGCCACCAAGGCGGCGCTGGAGGAGCGCCGCGCGCGCCAGCGGGCCGAGGCGGAGGGCCAGGGCTCAGGCGTGATCCCGGGCGCGGCCCCGGCGCCGGCGGAGTAGCGTCGCCGCCGCAACCACCGCGGCGACCCCGACCGCGTCGGCCAGGAAGTCGAGGGGATCGCCCTGCCGGCCCGCGCCCATTCCCGCCTGCAGCGCCTCGATGGCTGCGCCCAGGACCAGGGCGAAGGCCGAGACGGCGAGCAGCCGGCGGGGCCAGAACGCCAGGCCCAGGAGGACCAGGCCGGCCCAGGTGAGCGCGTGCTCGGCCTTGTCCCAGACGTCGAGCGCGACGTCAGGCAGGGCGTCGGTGGGCGCCAGGCAGATGTACAGCACCACCGCCGTGGCCGCGGCATAGGCGGCGAGGCGGACGGCGAGGGGCAGGCGGTCGGGGCGCATCGGCCCTTAGTTGCACGGCCGGCGCAGCCTCTCTAGACCGCTGGTGACAATCAGGAAGGCGGAGCGGCGGATGAGCATCGAGGCGGTGATCTGGGATTTCGGCGGGGTGTTCACCTCCTCGCCCTTCGAGGCCTTCAACCGCTACGAGGCCGAGAAGGGGCTGCCGCGGGACTTCATCCGGCGGGTGAACGCCACCAACCCCGACCACAACGCCTGGGCGCTGTTCGAGCGCAACGAGATCGACGCCTTCCGCTTCGACGAGCTGTTCCTGGCTGAGTCCACGACCCTGGGCCATCCGGTCCCCGGCCGCGAGGTGCTGCCGCTGCTGTCGGGCCAGCTGCGCCCGCGGATGGTGGCGGCGCTCAAGGCGTGCAAGGCGCAGTTCAAGGTGGGCTGCATCACCAACAACGTCGTCTCCGAGCACAGCCCCGGCCAGGACGAGGGCCAGCGGATGGCCGGCGCCATGGCCCAGGTGATGCCGCTGTTCGACGCCATCATCGAGAGCAGCAAGGCCGGCGTGCGCAAGCCCGACCCGCGGATCTACCTGATGATGTGCGACCTGCTGGACGTGCGGCCCGAGGCCTGCGTCTACCTCGACGACCTGGGTATCAACTGCAAGCCGGCCGCGGGCCTGGGCATGCAGGCCATCAAGGTGACCACCGAGGCCCAGGCGCTGGCCGACCTGTCGGCCATCGTCGGCCTCGACTTCCCCGAGGAGGAGCCGGCATGAGCCGCCCCAAGAAGATCGGCGCCGAGGCGGCGCTGGCGCGCCTGCCGACCTGGGCCAAGGTCGAGGGCGGACGCGACGCGATCTGCAAGACCTTCCGCTTCAAGGACTTCAACGCGGCCTTCGGCTTCATGACCCGGGTGGCGATCCGGGCCGACCAGCTCGACCACCATCCGGAGTGGTTCAACGTCTACAACCGGGTCGAGGTGACCCTGGCGACCCACGACGCCGACGGCGTCACCGAGCTGGACATGACCCTGGCGGGGTTCATGGACGAGATTTCGGGGAACTAGGAGGAAACAGACGATGGCCGGACGGGTCGCGGGCAAGAAGGCGTTCATCACCGGGGCGGCGCAGGGACTGGGGGCGGCGTTCGCGCGCAAGCTGGCGTCCGAAGGCGCCAAGGTGAGCCTGGCCGACATCAACGTGGCGGGAGCGGCGGCGGTCGCCGCCGAGATCAACGCCGCGCAGGGCGAGGGGACGGCGTTCGCCTTCCCGCTCGACGTGACCAAGGAGGAGCAGTGGATCTTCGCCCTCGAGGAGGCCGACGCGGCCATGGGCGGGATCTCGGTGCTGGTGAACAACGCCGGCATCAGCCGCGGCGGCAATATCGAGGAACTCAGCTTCGAGGACTGGAAGCTGGTGATGGGCGTCAACGTCGACTCGGTCTTCCTCGGCACCAAGCACGCGCTGAAGTATCTGCGCCAGAACCAGCCCGGCTCGATCGTCAACATCAGCTCGATCGCGGGTCTGATCGCGGCCCACAACACCCCCGTCTACAACGCCTCGAAGGCGGCGGTCTGGCTGCTGTCGAAAGGGATCGCCCTGCACTGCGCCAAGCAGGGGCTGGACGTCCGTTCGAACTCGATCCACCCGACCTTCATCGACACCCCGATCCTCGATCCGCTGCGCCAGCGGTTCGGCAAGGAGGAGGCCGAGGCCAAGCTGGCCCGCCAGGTGCCCCTGGGCCGCATCGGCGAGCCGGACGACATCGCCAACGCCGTGCTCTACCTGGCCTCGGACGAGAGCCGGTTCATGACGGCGGCAGAACTCAAGCTGGACGGCGGCATCTCGGCGATGTGAGGCCGCTGCTGGGCGTCAGTTCACCAGCACGGCGCCCAGCAGCACCTTGGCGCCGGCGCGACCCAGCACCTGGTCCGTCTGCTGCTGCAGGGCGCGGGCGATGAAGTCGACATTGGGCGGATGGCCGGCCGGCAGGCCCGCGGCGTAGGTCCGGACCGTGGCGGCGAAGGCTGACCGCAGGCGGGGCATCGAGGCCTCGGCGCGTTCCCTCAAGGACGCGTCCGGTATGTCAAGTCCGCACTCCACCGACAGCGACCCGCGGCGGCCGTCCGGCCGCACGGTCGTGCCGAGCAGGGTCTGGATCGGGACGTAGGGCGAGCGGGTGGCCGGCTCGTCCTTCTTCTTGCCGGCCGCGCGGGCGGCGCCGGGCAGCAGGGCGGTCCCCACGGGGATCAGCGCGATCAGGCCTGCGAGGCGGCGGCGGTCCATGGGGCGATGATGGCCCCGCGCATGGTTAGCGGTCTCTTTACGCGGCGGGCCGGACAGTCGGCTCCGATACGAATCGCTGCCGGGAGCCCCGCTTGGGACGATTTGCGCCGACCGCCCTGGACCTCGACGGCAAGGTCATCCTCGTGACCGGCGGCACCGGCTCGTTCGGGCGCCGCTTCATCGAGACCGTCCTGCAGCGCTCGACGCCCCGCAAGCTGATCGTCTACTCGCGCGACGAGCTGAAGCAGAGCGAGATGCAGATCGACCTCGCCGAGCGGTTCGGGCGCGAGAAGCTGGCGCACATGCGCTTCTTCCTGGGCGACGTGCGAGACCGCGAGCGGCTGAGCCTGGCGTTCCGCGGCGTCGACGTGGTGATCCACGCCGCCGCCCTGAAGCAGGTGCCCGCGGCCGAATACAATCCCTCGGAGTGCATCCACACGAACGTGCTGGGCGCCGAGAACGTGGTCCGCGCCTGCCTCGCCAACCGGGTGCAGAAGGTGGTGGCGCTCTCCACCGACAAGGCCTGCAATCCGATCAACCTCTACGGGGCCACCAAGCTCGCCTCGGACAAGACCTTCGTGGCGGCCAACAACCTGTCGGGCGACATCGGCACGCGGTTCTCGGTGGTGCGCTACGGCAACGTGGTCGGCTCGCGCGGCTCGGTGGCGCCGCTGTTCCAGCGCCTGATCGCCCGCGGCGCGGCCGAGCTGCCGATCACCGACCCCCGCATGACCCGGTTCCTGATCACCCTGGACGAGGGCGTGGACTTCGTCCTCTCGTCGCTGCAGCTCATGCGCGGCGGCGAGATCTTCGTGCCCAAGATCCCGTCGATGAAGGTCGTGGACATCGCCGCCGCCATGGCGCCGAAGCTGCCCACCAAGGTGATCGGCATCCGCCCGGGCGAGAAGCTGCACGAGATGATGATCTCGTCGGACGATGCGCGCACCACGCTGGACCTCGGCGACCGCTACGTCATCGAGCCGGCCTTCGCCGAGTACACCCGCGAGCCGCTGGAAGGCGGCGAGGTCGCGGAAGGCTTCTCCTACGCCTCGGACACCAACGACGACTGGCTGGGCGCCGAGGCCTTCCTCGCCATGCTGGACGAAGGCGCCCCCGAGCGCCGCCGCCGGCGCGCGACCGACTGAGGTGGCGGTGCTTCCCTACGGCCGGCAGACGATCGAGGACGACGACATCGCGGCCGTCGCCGAGGCGCTGCGCGGCGACTTCCTGACCACCGGCCCGACCGTCGAGGCGTTCGAGCGGGCGTTCGCCGAGGTGGTGGGGGCAAGGCACGCCGTCGCCTGCGCCAACGGCACGGCGGCGCTGCACCTGGCCATGCTGGCGCTGGACGTTCGCCCCGGCGAGGTGGTGATCGCGCCTGCCATCACCTTCCTGGCGACGGCCAACTGCGCCCGGTATGTCGGCGCCGAGGTGGTGTTCGCCGACGTCGATCCCGACACCGGCCTGATGACGCCGCAGGCGCTGGCCGAGGCGCTGGGCCGGCTGGACGGGCGCCGGCTGCGGGCCGTCCTGCCCGTCCACCTGCGCGGCGACGCGGCCGAGCTGCCGGCCCTGGCGGACCTGGCCCGCAGCGCCGGCGCGGTGCTCGTCGAAGATGCGCCGCACGCCCTTGGAACGACGATGCGCTTCAGCGATACGGCGGAACGGGTCGGCGATGTGCGCCACTCCGCCATGGCGACGTTCTCGTTCCACCCGGTGAAGACCATCGCCACCGGCGAGGGCGGCATGGTCACGACGAACGATCCCGAGCTCGCCACGCGCCTGCGGACCTTCCGCAGCCACGGCATGGTCCGGCCCGAGGGCTGCGAGCCCTGGTGGTACGAGATGCCCGAGCCGGGCTTCAACTACCGCCTGCCCGACGTGCTGTGCGCCCTGGGCCTCTCGCAGCTGAAGAAGCTGCCCAGGTTCGCGGCGCGGCGACGGGCCCTGGCCGCCCTCTACGCCGAGGCGCTCGCGCCGCTGGCGCCGGTGGTGCGTCCCGCGGCCCGCCCCGCCTGGAGCGATCCGGTGCTGCACCTGATGACCGTGCTGATCGATTTCGAGGCGGCCGGCCGCACGCGCCTTGAGGTCGTGGAGGCCCTGAAGGCGCGCGGGATCGGCAGCCAGGTGCACTACATCCCGGTCCACCGCCAGCCGTACTACCGGGATCGCTACGGCGCCCTGGAGCTGCCCGGGGCCGAGGCCTGGTACGCGCGCTGCCTGTCCCTGCCGCTCTATCCGGGGATGGCGGATGGCGACGTGGCGAAGGTGGCGGGCGCGCTCGAGGAGGCGCTGGGCCTCTAGGCCGCCAGGCCCGCCTGCTGGATCAGCTCGCGCATGCTGTCGACCTGGTCCGGGGTCTGGGACAGCTCGATGCGGATGTCGTCGTGGCGGGCGAGCTTCAGCGCCTCGACCTTGGCGCGGCCGGCCGCGGGGCCGAGCGGCGCGGTCTCGCCGCTGGCGAGCTTCAGCAGCAGGGTGAGCCGCTGGACGGCCGAGGCGTTGGCCTTGACGATGCTGGCCACCAGCCGGGCCTCGGCCTCGACCTGCCCGCCGAGTTCGCCCAGGCGGGTCTGGATCGGCACGAAGTCCTCCTCGACGAGGCCGCAGCGGGCCACCGCGCGCTGGAGGGCGGCGAGCTGGGCGAGGCGCACCGCCGGGCTGTCGGCGCCGTCCTGGCGCATCTCCTTCTCGAAGCGCAGGGACTGCACCACGGCCTTCAGCCAGCGGCCGGCCTGGCGCTTGTTGGCGGCGCCGATGACGTTCTCGGTCAGCCAGATCAGCGCCTCGACTTCCTCGCGGGAGGTCTTGCCCTGGCCGAGGTAGGCCTCGACGAAGTCGCCGGTGATCAGCATCCGCGAGCGGGCGGAGAAGGCGGCCTGGACATCCTCGAGGGGCAGCAGCTTGCCCGAGGCCGCGGTCAGCGACATGGCGAGCGCCCGCAGGACATCGATCTCGGCCTCGGCGTCGCCGGGCTTCAGGCGGCGGGGCCCGTTCAGTTCGCGCAGGATGCGCTTGCCCAGCGCGGTGCGCACGTCGGCGAAATCCTCGGTGGAGAGCCATTTGGCGAGCCGCTGCGCGGGGGGCGCGAGCTCGGGCATGACCTTGGCGACCGACCGCTCGACGCGGATGAGCGACTCCACCGATTCATAGGCCGCAAGGCGGGTGACGGCGGCAAGGCCCGAGCCGAGGTCCAGCCCCTTGCCCAGCAGGTCGCCGAGCCCGGGCTTGGATTCCAGGATCTCGGCCAGCGGCTGTTCCAGCACCGACAGGGCGAGGGCGCGGGCGGCATGGCCCTTGGGGGCGGCGTCGGCCAGGTCCAGCAGCCGCAGCACCTTCTCGGACCAGTTGTTCGCCGGCGCGATGGAGGCCGCGACGCCGGCGCCCAGCAGGTAGACCCGCTCGGGCTCCTTGGCGAGGCGTTCGGCGGCGGCCGCGAAGCCCTCCCTGTCGACATCGGGCAGGGCGCCGCGGCGGTGGTCGCCCATCAGGCGGTCGACGGCGCGGTCGACCAGCTGGTGGAACACCCGCATCAGCTCGTGGACCGTCATGCCGCGGGCCTGGGCCTCGGGCACGGCCAGCTTCTGGATCGCGTGCTGCAGGTCGATGCCGGAGGCCTCCAGCTTCTCGACCAGGTCGGGGCGGTGCAGCAGCTCGAAGGGCGTGGCGTTGTTGCGCTCGAGCCAGCCCTCGAGGAGGCGGCCGATGCGCTCGCGCGCATGGATGGTGTAGAGGTCCTGGGGCGTCACGCAGAGCGGCTGGACGTCGACCTGCGGCTTGGGCTTGCGGGCGGCCTCGGGGGCGCCCAGCTTCAGGATGGCGACGCTCTGGAACTCGCGCGTGTCCTCGTCGAGGGTCTCCTTTGTCACCTTGGCGGCGGCGCAGCGACCCTCCTTGAACATGTCCTCCGCAGCCTGCATGGCGGCCGTGCGGTTCTCCGTGGCCATCTCCAATGTCCACGGCGCGCCGGGGGTTTTCCGGACGAACACCTCGAAATGCACGCTGAATCCATCCATGCCAGCATCCCCCCGGACGCTGGCACGTTGCTAGAAACAGCTTAAGGGCGTGTTGACTTCACGCAGCACCTGAACCCCGGCCCCATTGAGGCCACGGTGCTCTCTCAATAGCTTGGCTCTTCTCGGACACGGAGACCTCGATCGCACATGGCGAAGATCACCCTGGTGGACGACGACGAGAACATCGTCACCTCCGTCAGCCTGGCGCTGGAAAGCCACGGCCACGCGGTGAAGGCGTACTACGACGGCGCCTCGGGCCTGGCGGCGCTCGAGAACGACCCGCCGGACCTGGCGATCCTGGACGTGAAGATGCCGCGCATGGACGGCATGGAGGTGCTGCGCCGCCTGCGCCGGACCTCGGACGTGCCGGTCATCATCCTCACCTCGAAGGATGAGGAGATCGACGAGATCCTGGGCTTCAACCTCGGGGCCGACGACTACATCCACAAGCCGTTCAGCCAGCGTCTGCTGATCGAGCGGGTGAAGGCCGTGCTGCGCCGGGCCGGCCGGGGCGAGGCCGACGAGGCCGCGGGCCCCGCCAGCGCCGCCGAGGTCAGCGCCCGGGCGATCAAGCGCGGCAAGCTCACCCTCGACCCCGCCCGTCACGACTGCCTGTGGGACGGCAAGCCGGTGAAGCTGACGGTCACCGAGTTCCTGCTGCTGCAGTCGCTGGCCCAGCGGCCCGGCTTCGTGAAGAGCCGCGACAACCTGATGGACGCGGCCTACGAAGACCAGGTCTATGTCGACGACCGCACGATCGACAGCCACATCAAGCGCATGCGCAAGAAGTTCCGCGAGGTCGACCCCGATTTCGACGCGATCGAAACCCTCTATGGCGTCGGCTACCGCTACCGGGAAACCTGAGCGGCCGGCCCGGGCTTCGAAGTTCCGCTGGCTGCCGGGCTCCAAGCTCGGCCGGCTGATCCTCGCCCTGAACCTGCTGGGCCTCGCGGTTCTCGTGGGGGGCGCCCTGGTGCTGAACGAGCTGCGCCAGGGCCTCGTCAACGCGCGCATCGACAGCCTCAGCACCCAGGGCGCGCTGATCGCCGACATCATCAACCGGGCGGCCACGGTGGGCGAGCCCGAGCCCGAGATGGATACGGCGCTCGCCGCCGACATCATGCAGACCTTCAAGAGCCCGACCACCCAGCGGGCGCGCCTGTACGACCGCGAGGGGCGGCTGGTGGCCGACACCGACCTCCTTGCTGACCGGGTGGAGTGGAAGGTGCTGCCGCCCGCCCGGGCCCGGGAGGAGCGCGGCGTCCACCTCGACCTCATGCCGCACAAGCCGAAGGCCACCGCGGAGGAGGCGCAGCAGCAGCTCGCCTTCGAGGTGGGCGAGGCGCTGAAGGGCCGCCAGTGGGCCGGGATGCGCCGCAGCGCCGACGGCGAGCGGGTGGTCTCGGTCTCGATCCCCATCCGCCATGTGAAGGCCGTGCTGGGGGTGATCACCCTGGAAGCCAGCGACGTCGACGAGATCATCGCCGGCGAGCGGGCCGCGCTGATCCCCTTCATCCTGATCGCGGTGGCGGTGAACCTCGCGTCTATCCTGCTGCTGAACAGCCTGGTCGCCCAGCCTGTGCGCCGGCTCGCCCGCGCCGCCGACCGGGTGCGCCAGGCCCGGGCCCGGGCCATCTCGCTGCCGGACCTCGCCAAGCGGGACGACGAGATCGGCGACCTGACCCGCAGCCTGGAGGACATGACCCACTCGCTCTCCGAGCGGATGGACGCCATCGAGGCCTTCGCGGCGGACGTGGCCCACGAGATCCGCAACCCGCTGACCTCGATCCGCTCGGCCGTGGAGACCCTCGACCTCGTAAAGGAGCCCGCCTCCCGCGAGCGGCTGATGGGGGTGGTGAAGAACGACGTCCAGCGGCTGGACCGGCTGGTCACCGACATCTCCAACGCCTCGCGGCTGGACGCCGAGCTCTCGCGCGACCAGCCGAAGCTTGTGGACGTCGGCCGCCTGCTGTCCGACATCGTCCGCCTCTACCAGGCCACCGCCAAGACGGGCGACGTGCGCGTCCGCCTCGAGATCGCCCCCGGCGCCGAGCCGGTGCGGGTGATGGGGCGCGAGGGCCCGCTGGGGCAGATCTTCCGCAACCTCATCGACAACGCCCGCTCGTTCAGCCCCCCGGGCGACGTGGTCACAGTCGCCCTCGGCCGCGGGCACGGCCGGGTGGTGGCCACCGTCTCGGACAACGGCCCGGGCATTCCCCCGGAGAACCTGGAGACGATCTTCGAGCGGTTCTACACCTCGCGGCCCAAGGGCGCGGCGTTCGGCGGCAATTCGGGCCTTGGACTGTCGATCGCGCGGCAGATCGCCGAGGCGCACGGCGGCGCCGTGCAGGCGCAGAACCGGACCGCCGACGGCGAGGTGCTGGGCGCCGTCTTCACGCTGATCCTTCCGGACTCCGAGCCGTGATCCGCCACGCCGGCCTCGTGGCGCAGTGGATCGGCGGCCGCTGGCTGGGCGTGCTGATCGAGGGGCCGTCCGGCGCGGGCAAGAGCGATCTCGCCCTCCGCTGCCTCGGCGGGGGCTTCCGGCTGGTGGCGGACGACCGGGTGGTGCTGTGGGCCTCCGGGGGGCGGCTCTTCGGCCGCGCGCCGGACGCGCTGCACGGGCTGATCGAGGTGCGCGGCCTGGACGTCGTGCGGACCGAGGCGCTGCCGCTGGCCGAGGTGGGCCTGGTGGCGCGCCTGGGCGAGCCCGAGCGGATTCCCGATCCCGCCTTCGAGGACATCCTTGGCGTGCGCACCCCGATGCTCACTACCGCAGCGTTCGAGGAGTCGGCGCCTGCGAAACTCAGTCGCGCGCTGTCATGCTTTGACGCGGCGCACAACAGGCGTATTTAGCTCCGCTCGCGCCCCGGCTACGGCGCCATCGGGTGGGGATACCCTTTGGAACAAAAGGCATGATCGGGCTCGTGATCGTCACCCACGGGCGTCTGGCGGAAGAGTTCATCTTCGCCATGGAGCACGTGGTGGGCCCGCAGGCGGCGGTGGAGTCGATCTGCATCGGCCCCGACGACGACATGGAGCGCCGGCGCAAGGACATCCTCGAGGCCTGCGGCCGCGTGGATACGGGCCAGGGCGTCATCCTGCTGACCGACATGTTCGGGGGCACGCCCTCGAACCTGGCCATCTCGGTGATGGAGCAGACCCGGGCCGAGGTGATCGCCGGCCTCAACCTCCCCATGCTGATCAAGCTGGCCAGCGTACGGACCCGCTACAGCCTCGAAGACTCGGTTGCGGCGGCGCAGGAAGCCGGGCGAAAGTACATCTCCGTCGCCTCCTACGTCCTGGCCGGAGAGAAGTGAGCTGAGCGAGACCGTCGCCTCCCGCACCGTGGAGATCGTCAACAAGCGAGGCCTGCACGCCCGCGCGTCGGCGAAATTCGTAAAGACCGCCGCCGGCTTCGACGCCGAGGTCCGCGTCTCCAAGGACGGCCAGTCCGTCGACGCCCGCTCGATCATGGGCCTGATGATGCTGGCGGCTTCGCCGGGCTGCTGCATCCAGATCGAGGCCGAGGGGCCCGAGGCCGAGCCGGCCGTCGCCGCCCTGGCCGAGCTGGTCGCCGCCCGCTTCGACGAAGACGAATAGAGAAGCTTCAGAACTCCTTCAAAATCGAAGGACCTAGCTCTTCAGGCGCCAGCCGGTACGGAAGATCCAGGTCACCGCCGCCATGCACAGCGCCAGGAAGCCGAAGGTGGCGGCGAGGCTGACGCCCACCCCCACGTCCGAGACGCCGTAGAACGCCCACCGGAAGCCGCTGACCAGGTAGACCACCGGGTTCACCAGGGCGATGTCGCGCCAGATCCCCGGCAGCATATCGATCGAATAGAAGCTGCCGCCCAGGAACGTCAGCGGCGTGATCACCAGGATCGGGATGATCGACAGCTTCTCCCAGCCGTCGGCCCAGATGCCGGTCAGGAAGCCGAACAGGCTGAAGGTCACCGAGGTCAGGACCAGGAACGCCAGCATCACGAACGGGTGGGCGATGGAGAAGTCCACGAAGAGGCGCGCCGTGGCCAGGATGATGAGCCCGAGCACCACCGACTTGGTGGCCGCCGCGCCGACGTAGCCCAGCACCACCTCGAAGGTGGAGACCGGCGCGGACAGCAGCTCGTAGATGGTGCCGGCGAACTTCGGCATGTAGATGCCGAACGAGCCGTTGGAGATGCTCTCGGTCAGGATCGAGAGCATGATCAGGCCCGGGATGATGAAAGCGCCGTAGCTGACCCCGTCGATCTCGGGCATGCGGCGTCCGATCGCCGCCCCGAAGACGATGAAGTAGAGCGAGGTGGTGATCACCGGCGCGGCGAGGCTCTGCACGATGGTGCGCAGCCAGCGGTGCATCTCGAACAGGTAGATGGCCTTCACGGCGTGCACGTTCATGCGCGGCTCCTGACCAGGCTCACGAAGATCTCCTCCAGCGAGCTTTCCTGCGTGCGCAGGTCCCTGAAATCGACGCCCTGCTCGGTGAGCCGCTTGATCAGCTCGGCGATGCCGGTGCGCTCGGCCTGGGCGTCGAAGGTGTAGACGAGCTCGGTCCCCTCGGCGGCCAGCTCTAGCTGGTAGTCGGCGAGCCCGGGCGGCACGGCGGCCAGGGGCTCCTGCAGGTGCAGGGTGAGCTGCTTTTTGCCGAGCTTGCGCATCAGGACGTCCTTGTCCTCGACGACGATCAGCTCGCCCCTGGAGATCACGCCGATCCGGTCGGCCATCTCCTCGGCTTCCTCGATGTAGTGGGTGGTCAGGATCACCGTCACGCCGGCCTCGCGCAGGCGGCGGACCATCTCCCACATGTCGCGGCGCAGCTCGACGTCCACCCCGGCGGTGGGCTCGTCGAGGAACAGGATGGTCGGCTCGTGCGACAGGGCCTTGGCGATCATCACGCGGCGCTTCATGCCGCCGGACAGCGCCATGATCTTGGCGTCCTTCTTGTCCCAGAGGGACAGGTCCTTCAGCACCTTTTCCAGGTGGGCGTCGTCGGGCGCCTTGCCGAACAGGCCGCGGGAGAACTTCACCGTGTCCCACACCTTCTCGAAGGCGTCGGTGGAGAGCTCCTGGGGCACCAGGCCGATCTTGGTGCGCGCGGCGCGATAGTCCCGCTGGATGTCGTGGCCGTCGGCGACCACCTGGCCGGACGAGGCGCGCACGAGGCCGCAGATGATGCCGATGAGCGTGGTCTTGCCGGCCCCGTTCGGGCCCAGCAGGGCGAAGATCTCGCCCCGCCGAATGTCGAGATTGACGTCCTTCAGGGCCTGGTGGCCCGAGGCGTAGGTCTTGGAAAGACCCCTGACGGAAATGATCGGATCCAAACGCGTCCCCCTCCGGAAGCTTCCCAGATAGGACCCGAAGGACGGTTCAGCTAGGCCGTCGCCGACATGATCCGATGAACAGGCAGGCAAGACCTCAGGCGCGGACATCCACCAGGAGGCCCGTCCGCTGCTCGGTGTCTTCGCGCACCTTCTGCTCGATCATCTCGCGGACCTTCTCCTCCAGCTTCTCGCGCTCCTTCGGGTCCATCGCCCGGACCTCGTCCTCGGTCACGCCAAGGGCGCGCAGGACCTGCTCGCGCATCTGCTCGGCGGCGGTCTTCTGGGCATAGCTGAGGAACTCGGCCGCCGCGGCGCTGCGCTCGGGCGGCTTGGCTGCAAACCCGCCGAACCCGGTCGTCGGCGGAACGAAGGCGGAGGCAGGAGAGGGGATCTGCATGGCCGGGCCCGCGCAAGCGGCGTGCCGTCGCAGACCGGCGTGTTTTCAACCGCTTGGCTGCGAGGGCGGCGCTCCCCTGTGAAGAATCTGCCGCCGGGGCGGCAGATTCCCGCCCTCAGGCCATCGCCATGGGCTTCATCTTGAGGTCCGCGAGCAGGGCCTCGTCGGCGGTCTTCCCGGGATTGTCGGTGGTCAGCAGCCGGGCGCCGACGAAGATGGAATTGGCGCCGGCCAGGAAGCACAGGGCCTGCAGCTCCTTGGTCATGTGCTCGCGGCCGGCGGCGATGCGCACCATCGACTTCGGGCAGACGATCCGCGCCACGGCGATCATCCGCACGAACTCCAGGGGATCGACCGCCTTGGAATCTCCCAGGGGGGTCCCGGGGATCGGCATCAGGTCGTTGATCGGCAGGCTGTCCGGATGGGCGGGCAGGGTGGCGAGCTGGTGAAGCAGCCCCGCGCGGTCGCGGCGGGTCTCGCCCATGCCGACGATGCCGCCGCAGCAGGTGGCCATGCCGGCGTCGCGCACGGCGGCCAGGGTGTCGAGCCGGTCCTGGTAGGTGCGGGTGGTGACGACCTTGTCATAGTAGTCCGGGCCGGTGTCGAGGTTGTGGTTGTAGTAGTCGAGGCCGGCGGCCTTCAGCGCCTTCGCCTGGTCGGCCGTCAGCATGCCGAGGGTGGCGCAGGTCTCCAGGCCCAGGGCCTTCACGCCCGAGATCATGGCGGCGACCTTCGGCAGGTCGCGGTCCTTCAGGTCGCGCCAGGCCGCGCCCATGCAGAAGCGCTGGGCGCCCCCCGCCTTGGCCTCGGCGGCGGCCGCGATCACCGTCTCGGCCTCCATCAGCTTCGAGGCCGCCAGCCCTGTCTTGAACTTCTGCGACTGGGCGCAGTAGCCGCAGTCCTCGGGACAGCCGCCGGTCTTCACCGACAGGAGCTGCGAGAGCTGCAGCTCGGTGGGGTCGAACCAGCGCCGGTGGACCTCGGCCGCCCGGAACACCAGCTCGGTGAAGGGCAGCTCGAACAGCGCCTCCATCTCCTCCAGCGTCCAGTCGTGGCGCGGCTGGGCGGGATCGACGTGCGCGGGGTCGACAGGGCGGACGTGCGCGTTCATGAGGAGCTCTCCGAGGCCGGAAGCCCGCATTACCGGGCTTTCCCCAGGGTCAGCAACGGGCGGTGATCGGCATGAGCGAGGCGGGCCGCGAGTTCGAGCTGAAGTTCCTCTGCGATCCCAAGGACATGGACGCGGTGCTGGCGGCCGCCCCCGCCGGGCCTGAGGAGACCCGCGAGCTGGTCTCGGTCTACTACGACACCCCCGACGCCGCGCTGCACGCCGCGGAGGCCGCCTTCCGGGTGCGGTCGGGGGGCGGCCGGTACGTCCAGACGCTGAAGCGGGGAAAGGGCTTTTCCCGCGAGGAGCACGAGATGGAGGTGGCGGGGCTCTCTCCCGACCTCTCCATGCCCGCCCTGCGCGCCCTGGCCGGGGAGGACCAGCTGGCGGCCCTCGTCCCCGTCTCGGAGGTCAGGATCACGCGCCGCCAGCGGCTCGTGCGCTACGCGGGGGCCGAGATCGAGATCGCCGCCGACGTGGGGCAGGTCCTGGCGGGCGGCCGCTCGGGGCCGATCAGCGAGGTCGAGCTGGAGCTGAAGTCGGGGCCCCAGGAGGCGCTGTTCGTCCTCGCGCGGGAGCTGGCGAAGGCCGCGCCGCTGAACCTCTCGTTCGAGAGCAAGTCGGCCCAGGGCCGCGCCCTGCGCGCCACGTAGGCGCGGGACATAAAGACTTCTTTATATGATTGTTGCGGCTGGCCGCCCCGGCGGCTATAGAGCGCGCAACCGAACTTCCCCCTTTTGAGGACGCCATGACCGACTACGTCGTGAAGGACATTTCGCTCGCCGACTGGGGCCGCAAGGAAATCGAGATCGCCGAGACCGAAATGCCGGGCCTCATGGCGGTGCGCGAGGAATTCGCCAAGGCCCAGCCCCTGAAGGGCGCCCGGGTCGCGGGCTCGCTGCACATGACGATCCAGACCGCGGTCCTGATCGAGACCCTGGAGGCCCTCGGCGCCGAGGTGCGCTGGGCCTCGTGCAACATCTTCTCCACCCAGGACCACGCCGCCGCCGCCATCGCGGTGAAGGGCACGCCGGTGTTCGCCATCAAGGGCGAGACCCTGATCGAGTACTGGGAATACGCTCACCGGATCTTCGAATGGGCCGACGGCGGCTACCCGAACATGATCCTGGACGACGGCGGCGACGCGACCCTGCTGTGCGTCCTCGGGCCCAAGGCCGAAGCCGATCCTTCGATCCTGAACAGTCCTCAGAACGAGGAAGAGGAAGCGCTCTACACGGTGATGAAGCGCTACCTGAAGGAGAAGCCGGGCTTCTATTCGGCGATCCGCGCGGCCATCAAGGGCGTGTCGGAAGAGACCACCACGGGCGTCCACCGCCTGTACCAGATGGCCGAGCGGGGCGAGCTGCCGTTCCCGGCGATCAACGTCAACGACAGCGTGACGAAGTCGAAGTTCGACAACCTCTACGGCTGCCGCGAGAGCCTGGTGGACGCCATCCGCCGCGGCACCGATGTGATGCTGGCCGGCAAGACCGCCGTGGTCATGGGCTACGGCGACGTGGGCAAGGGCTCGGCCGCCTCGCTGCGCAACGGCGGCGCCCGGGTCATGGTCACCGAGGTCGACCCGATCTGCGCTCTGCAGGCGGCGATGGAAGGCTATGAGGTCGTGACCGTCGAGGACGTGGCCGACAAGGCCGACATCTTCGTCACCGCCACCGGCAACAAGGACGTCCTCACCGTCGACCACATGCGGCGGATGAAGAACAACGCCATCGTGGCGAACATCGGCCACTTCGATTCCGAGATCCAGATCGCCGGCCTGCGCAACTTCAAGTGGGACAAGATCAAGGATCAGGTCCACCACGTGGAGTTCCCGGACGGCAAGAAGATCATCGTGCTGTCGGAAGGCCGCCTGGTGAACCTCGGCAACGCCACGGGCCACCCCAGCTTCGTCATGTCGGCCTCGTTCACCAACCAGACGCTGGCCCAGATCGAGCTGTGGCAGAACGGCGCGAAGTACGAGAAGCGCGTCTACACCCTGCCCAAGCACCTCGACGAGAAGGTGGCCATGCTGCACCTCGAGAAGCTCGGCGCGAAGCTGACCAAGCTCTCCAAGGAACAGGCGGACTACATCGGCGTGACGCCGGAAGGCCCGTTCAAGCCCGAACACTACCGCTACTAGGGCTTTCGGAGCGGCGCGCGGGGGCTATGGTCAGGCTGTGCCCTTAGCCCTCGTCCTCTCCTCCTTCGTGGCGGCCAGCCGGATCGGCGGCGGGGCCCAGCAGTACGTGCTGGCCGCGCACAGGATCGACCCCGTGCTGGCCCCCACGGTCATGTTCGGCCGCAGCCCGGCCAAGGGCGGCCTCGGCGAAGTGACCGCCCCCGACGTGCTCGCCCGCATGCTGGGCGACATCGAGGCCGACGCGATCTTCGGCCTCGTCGACCTGATCATCACCGGCCATTTCTCCATGCCCGAACAGGTGGACATCGCCGCCGGCGTGCTGGAGAGGGTGCGCGCCGCCGAGCGCGGCCCGGCCTATTCCCGCCGTCCGGTGGTGGTGGTCGACCCGATCATGGGCGATGCGCCCAAGGGCCTTTATGTGAACCCCGACGTGGCCGACCGCGTCGCCCGCCGGCTCGTGCCGCTCGCCGACTGGATCACGCCGAACCTCTGGGAGCTGGGCCGGCTGTCCGGGCGCAGCGTCGAGACGGCCGGCGCGGCGCGCGACGCGGCCCGGGCCCTGGGCCGGCCGGCCCTGGTCACCTCGGTCCCCGCCGGCTCGGACGAGATCGGGCTCCTGCTGGTCACGGAGGCCGAGGCGGTGCTGTTCGCCCACCCGCGCCTCGACCGCGCCCCGAACGGGACCGGCGACCTCGTCGCCGCCAGCTTCGGCGCCGGGCTGGTGGAGGGGATGGCTCCCCTGGCCGCCGCCGAACGCGCGGCCCGCGCCGCCGCCGAGACCGTCCAGGCCACCCTGGAGTGGAAGGCCCCCGAGCTGCCGATCGTGGCCCTGGCCGACCGGCTCGTGTCTCCGCGGGCAGCGGTGCGCGTGGAGCGCCTCTGAACCGGCCTGAGCTGTCGGCGAGTTGATTTCGGGGCGCGGCGGGGGCATCCCCCGTGGCGTCATGCGTCGCGCCGTCATCCTCAGGATCGAGGGCCGGGTCCAGGGCGTGGGCTACCGCTGGTGGGCGGCGGCCGAAGCCCGGCGGCTCGGCGTTTCCGGCTGGGTGCGCAATCGCGCCGAAGGCTGGGTGGAACTGCTGGCGGTGGGGCCGGCCGATGCGGTGGACGCTCTGGTCCGCGCCTGCGCCGACGGGCCGCCGGCCGCGCGGGTCACGGCGGTCACGCCGGCCGAGGCGGCGGACGACGGCGCCGAGGGTTTCGAGGAAAGGGCCACGGTCTGATGGTCGAGATTGCAGGCTTCGCGCCGCCCCGGTTCGCCCCCGTCAAGGACGCCTTCGCCGCCCACTTCGAGGCGGGCGAGGAGCTCGGGGCGCGGTTCACCCTCGTCGAGGCGGGCGATGTCGTCCTCGACCTGTGGGCGGGCCATGCCGACCGCAAGCGGACGCGGGCCTTCGATGAGCAGACCCTGACCTGCATCTTCTCGACGACCAAGGCCCTGGCCGCCCTGCTGGTGGCGCGGGCGGTGGAACGCGGCCTCCTCCGCTACGACCAGCCCGTGGCCGAGGTCTGGCCCGAGTTCGCGCAAGCCGGAAAGGCGGCGATCACCGTCGAGCAGGTCCTGTCGCACCAGGCGGGCCTCTCGGGGTTCCTGGAGCCCATGGAGCCCAGCCTGTGGGTCGAGTGGGACGCCATCGCCGACAAGCTCGCCGCCATGGCGCCGATGTGGCCGCCGGGAACGGCCAGCGGCTACCATCCGATCACCTTCGGCTACCTGGCCGGCGAGGTCTTCCGCCGGACCGACGGGCGCATGATGGGCGACGCCCTGGGGGCGGATCTTCGGGCCCCCTTCGGCCTCGACCTCTGGATCGGCCTGCCTGAGAGCGAGTTCGGCCGCCTGGCCGAGCTGCAGCGGCCCAGCGCCCTGCCGGACTTCGGCGAGGTGAACGATCCCACCCGCGCCGCCTTCCTGACGCCCTGGGCCTCGGTCGGCGGCGTTCCGGCCGCTGTCTGGCGCAAGACACAGGTCCCGTCGGCCAACGGCTACGCCACGGCGCTCGCCCTCGCGCGGCTGATGGGCGCGCTGGCCGACAACGGCTGGCTCGAGGGCGAGCAGATCCTGTCGCCCGCCCTGATCGCCGAGGCGAGCCGCGAGCGCATCCACGGCCAGGACCTGGTGCTGCCGTTCGAGATGAGCTGGGGCGCGGGCTTCATGCGCAATCCGCCGAACAATCCCTGGGGCCCGGGCGAGCGGACCTTCGGCCACTCGGGCTGGGGCGGGAGCTGCGCCTTCGCCGATCCGGACCGCCGACTGGGCGGCGCCTATGTGATGAACAAGCAGGGGACGGCCCTGATGGGCGACGCCCGGCCCCGCCGGCTGATCGAGGCCGCCTACGGGGCGCTCTGAGCGCCATGTCGGACATCAAGCTGGATTTCCGCGCCGCGGGACCTACGGACCTTCCCGCTGTCCACCGGCTGGTGGAGAGCGCCTATCGCGGCGACAGCGCCCGCGCCGGCTGGACCCACGAGGCCGATCTGATCGAGGGGCCCCGCACGAGCGCCGAGGCGCTGCAGGCGATCGTCGATGACCCGGCGCAGGTCCTGCTGCTGGCGTTCGACGGCGACCGGCTGGCCGGCTGCGTGCAGGTGAGCCGCGTGTCCGGCGAGACGTCCTACTTCGGCATGCTGACGGTCGATCCGCGCCGGCAGGCCGGCGGGCTCGGCCGCCGGATCGTCGCGGCGGCCGAGCGCTTAGCCCGCGAGCGGTTCGGCGCCTCGCGCATGGAGCTGACGGTGGTCTCGGTCCGCGCCGAGCTGATCGCCTACTACGAACGCCGGGGCTACCGGCGGACGGGCGAGAGCCGGCCGTTCCCGGTGGCCCTCGATCCGCCGCTCGCGCTCTCGGTGATGGAGAAGGCGCTGAGTTAGCGCCCTCGCTACTTCCGCGCGGCCGCCGTCGTGGCGATCGCGACCCGCACCGCGCGCGAGCGCCGCCATGCGCCGTAGAGGAAGACGGCGGCCCCCGCCCATATGAAGGCGAAGGAGATCGCCCGCAGCGGCGTGAACGCCTCGCCCTGAAGGAGGCCGATGCAGAAGCTGATGGTGGGCGCCAGGAACTGCAGGAACCCCATGGCCGACAGCGGGAGCCGGCGGGCGGCCCAGGCGAAGAGCGCCAGCGGCGCGGCGGTGATCGGGCCTGAGGCGATCAGCCAGGCGGCCTCGACCGGCCCGGCCGTGAAGTGGCCCTCGCCGCGCGCCTGCAGCCAGAGGATCAGCGCCAGACTGGGCAGGCCCAGGATCAGGCATTCCCACAGGAGCCCCGTCTGGGCCGAGGCCGAGACGCGCTTGCGCACGATCCCGTAGCCGCCGAAGCTGAAGGCCAGCACCAGCGACACCCAGGGCAGGTGGCCCAGCGCCGCCGCCTGGACGATCACGCCGACCAGAGCCAGCCCGATGGCCGCCTGGCCGATGCGGTCGATGCGCTCGCGGAAGATCAGCGCCCCGGCGGCCATGTTGACCAGGGGGTTGATGTAGTAGCCGAGCGAGGTCTCCAGCAGGCGGCCCGAGTTCACCGCCCAGATGAACACCACCCAGTTCGTGGCGATCAGCACGGACGAGACCGCCAGCCAGCCCAGCACGCGGGGCTGGCGCAGCACGGCCCGCGCCTCGGCCGCCTGGCGGGCGAGCAGCACGAAGAGCGCCGCGGCGGGCGCGCTCCAGAGGATCCGGTGGGAGAGCATCTCCCACGATCCCACGCCGAGGGCCCCGATGGCCTGGAAGGCCAGCGGGACGAACCCCCAGATCAGGTAGCAGACGATTCCCGCCGTCAGCGCCAGACGGCCTTCACCGTCGGACGCGGACGGAGTCATGGGTCTTAAGCGATCGCCTTCTGGCGGATCAGGCCGCGCTGGTGGAGCAGCTCGGCGATCTGCACCGCGTTCAGGGCCGCGCCCTTGCGCAGGTTGTCGGCGACCACCCACATCGACAGCCCGTTCTCGACGGTCGGGTCGTTGCGGATGCGGCTGACGAACACCGGGAACTCGCCCTGGGCTTCCTTGGGCGTGATGTAGCCGGTGGGCTCGCGCTTATCGATGACGATCAGGCCCGGGGCCTCGCGCAGGATCTCGCGGGCCTCGTCCTCGTCGAGCGGGCTCTCGAACTCGATGTTCACCGCCTCGGAGTGACCGACCATCACCGGCACGCGCACGCAGGTGACCGTCAGCTTGATGGCCGGGTCGATCATCTTGTGCGTCTCATCCCACATCTTGGCTTCCTCGTCGGTGTAGCCGTCGTCGCGGAAGGCGCCGATGAACGGGATGACGTTGAAGGCGATCTGCTTGGGGAACTTCTTCGGCTCGGGAGCGCCCAGGACGAACACGCCCTTGGTCTGGTCCCAGAGCTCGTCCATGCCTTCCTTGCCGGCGCCCGAGACCGACTGGTAGGTGGCCACCACCACCCGCTTGATCTTCGCCCGGTCGTGCAGCGGCTTCAGCGCCACCACCAGCTGGGCGGTCGAGCAGTTCGGGTTGGCGATGATGTTCTTGCGGTTCGCCCACTCCACGTCGTCCGGGTTCACCTCGGGCACGATCAGCGGGACGTCGGGGTCCATGCGCCAGGCCGACGAGTTGTCGATGACGATCGGGCCCGCGGCGCCGATCTTCGGCGACCACTCCTTGGAGAACGAGCCCGAGACGCTCATCAGCACGACGTCGACCTTCGAGAAGTCGAACTGCTCGACGTCCTCGCAGGCGATGTTCTGGTCGCCGAAGGAGACGAGCTGACCGATGGATTTGCGGGACGCGATCGCGTGAATCTTCTCCACGGGGAATTTCACTTCCTCGAGGATGTTCAGCATTTCACGGCCCACGTTGCCCGTGGCGCCGACCACGGCGACCCGGTAACCCATCGGTGTCCTCCTAAGACTGGGGAGCGTCCCCGTACGCCCTGCGCCCCGCCAGCGCAAGGCGAGCGATCCTCAACGCCCCTTCAGATAGGCTCTCCCGGCGCCAGCGGAAGGCGCGCCGGCGAGAGGCGGTCCCGGCATGACGCCGAAGGTCATGGACGGCGCGCCTGCGGGGGCCCTATGCGGGCCGGGACAACGGGAGGATCACCGATGGCCGACACCGGCATGCCGTTCGCCAATCTCATGGGCGTGGAGATCGTCGAGCGCGAGAAGGATCGCGTGCGGGGGCGGCTGACCGTCCGCGAGGACCTGTGCACGGCCGGCGGCATCCTGCACGGCGGCGCCTTCATGGCCTTCGCCGACGCGCTGGGCGCCATCGGCGGCTTCCTCAACCTGCCGGCCGGCGCCCGGACCACGACGCTGGAGAGCAAGACCAACTTCCTGGGCTCGGCCAAGGTCGGGACGGTGGTCGATGGCGAGGCGACGCCACTGCACATCGGACGCCGGTCCAGCGTCTGGCAGACCCGCATCACTGGCCCCGACGGCCGGCTGCTGGCGCTGGTCATCCAGACCCAGATGACCGTGCAGGACTAGGACCGGATCAGGCAGGCTCAGGCCCAGCGTAACGGCTCGTCACCTTGCGCAGGCCGTCCAGAACCGGCTCGGCCCCGCCGTCGGGCAGGTCGGGGTTCATGAGCAGGCGCCAGGCGCGGACATGCACGGCCACCGCCTCGTGGTCGAACCGGCCGCGCGTGCGGAGATGGTCGATGAGGTCGCACAGGCTGGTCAGCGCCTCGTCCACGGCCGGGACCCCGCAGACGGCCCCCGCGCCGATGCCGCGCACGGCGATGGCGTAGAGGTCGGCCAGGCCCGCATCGTCCGCCGGCTCTGGCAGCTGCTCGAGGCCCGCCTCGGCGTACTCCAGCAGGGCCGTGAGGTCGGCGATGCAGGTGGGGCGGATCTCCTCGAGGTTCGTCTGCGCCCGCTCCAGCGCCTCGGCGACGGTGAGCCCGCCGGGGGTCTTCAGGATCTCGGTCAGCCGGACCTTCGGGAAGACGAAGCGGACGGTGCTCACGACGCGGCCCGCGCGTCGGACGCGGCCTCCTCGTCGGCCGGCGCCTCGCCGGCGTCGACCATGTGATCCTCGCGCCGGCGGCCGATCCCGTCGGGCGGTCCGTCGTTGCGGAAGCGCCGGTCGGGCCCGACGTAGCTGCCCGAGAACAGGAAGGGCCGCCCCTCCTTGGCCACCCACAGGATCCGCTCCAGCATGACCTTGGGCGCGATCGGCTTCTTGATGATGATGTGCCCGCCGCAGTCGCGGGCCCGGGCCACGTCGCTGGCCGGCGTGTGGGCGGTGGTGATCAGCACCGGCGTGTAGCAGTTGGGCTCCTTGGCTTCGGTCCGCATCCAGCGCACGAAGTCGTAGCCGGCCCCCGACGGCGCCATGCCGTCGACGATGGCGAGGTCCAGCTCGTAGCTGGTGGCCACCTGCTGGGCCTGCTCGACGCTGGCGCAGCGGTAGAGCGTCTTGGCGCCCAGCCCGGTGACGATCTGCACCAGGATCGACATGCCCATCGGCGTGTCGTCCAGCAGCATGACGGCGGCGCGCTCCAGGTTGAAGCGCGCGCGAGAGGCGGGATCGAGCGACATCGACCGGCCCTTGGCTCCCTCGCGTCGGCCGGACGATCCGGCCTCGTCGGGTGAAGCTTTGCCGTGAGTACGGTTAACACGAGCTTGCCGGGAACTTGTTCTTTAGCACGACCTTAAGGCGAGTGCGGCGCGAGAGGGTTGAGTGCGCCCTCAGCCGGCCATGCCCAGGATCGCGCGCCATTCCTCGGGCCGGACGGGCGAGACCGACAGCCGCGACTGCCGCAGCATCGCCATTTCGGAGAGGGCGGGGTTCGCCTTCATCTCGGCCAGGGTCACGGGTCTGGCCAGCGGCCGCACGGGCTCGAGCTCGACGGCGACGAAGCGGCCGGAAGGGTCGGTGGCGTCCGGGAAGGCCTCGCGGGAGACCCTGGCGATCCCCACCACCGCCAGGCCTTCCTGGGAATGGTAGAAGAGCACCTCGTCGCCCGCCTTCATCGCCTTCAGGTGCAGGGCCGCGGCGTTGTTGCGGACGCCGTCCCAGACGGTGCGGCCGTCGCGCTGCAGGTCCTCGAAGCTGTAGGTGTTGGGTTCCGACTTCACCAGCCAGCCCGCCATCGTCCCCTCCCGCTAGAGTTCGGCGAGCACCGCCTCGCCCATCTGGATCGTGGTGAGCTTACCGCCGAGATCCGGCGTGCGCGCGCCCTTCTCGAGGGCCCGGCCCACGGCCGCGAACAGCCGGTCGGCCAGGTCGGGCCGATCCAGCGACCAGCGCAGCGCCATCTCGAACGACAGGATCGCCGCCAGCGGATTGGCGATCCCCTTGCCGGCGATGTCCGGCGCCGAGCCGTGGATCGGCTCGTAGAGGCCGGGACGGCCGGGCTCGCCCAGCGCGGCCGAGGGCAGCAGGCCCAGGCTGCCGGTCAGTTGCGAGGCCTCGTCCGAGAGGATGTCGCCGAACAGGTTGTCGGTGACGATGACGTCGAACTGGCGCGGGTTCTTCACCAGCTGCATGGCGGCGTTGTCGGCCAGCATGTGCTCGAGCTGGACGTCCGCGTAGTCGCGCTGGTGCAGGTCGGTGATCACCTCGCGCCAGAGCAGGCCCGAGTCCATCACGTTGGACTTCTCGCAGCTCGTCACCTTGTTGCGGCGCTTGCGGGCGAGCTCGAAGGCGACCCGACCGATCCGCTCGATCTCGGGGGTGGTGTAGACCTGGGTGTCCACCGCCCGCTTGCCGCCCGGGATCTCCTCGATGAAGCGCGGGCTGCCGAAGTAGATGCCGCCGATCAGCTCGCGCACGATCATGATGTCGAGGCCCTCGACCACCTCCCGCTTCAGCGTCGAGGCGTCGGCCAGCGGCTCGAAGCACAGGGCGGGGCGAAGGTTCGCGAACACCTCCATGCCGGCGCGCAGGGCGAGCAGGCCCGCTTCCGGGCGCTTGTCGCGCGGAACGCCCGCCCACTGGGGGCCGCCCACGGCGCCCATCAGCACGGCCTTCGACGCCTTGGCCAGGGCCAGCGCCTCGTCGGTCAGCGGCGTGCCGTGCCGGTCGTAGCTGGTCCCGCCGAACGGGCGCTCGTCGATGGCGAGGTCGGGCGCCAGCCGCTCGGCGACCCGGCGCACCTGGGCGGTCACTTCCGGTCCGATGCCGTCGCCGGGAAGCAGAAGCAGATCGGTCACGGCAGGTCCCCCAAGGCTCGGTTCGTCCAGGTGCGCGGGCGACCTCCTAGGCGAAGACGGCGCGCTCGGGAACCCCGGGCCGGTCACGGCATGGCCACGGCTGCGCCATTTTCTCACCCACAGCGGCGGTCTCTCTAGGCGGCGGTCGGCGGGGACCACTGGCGTCTGCGAAGGCGGACGCCGCAAGGGAGACCACTGGATGCGTATCGCGACCACTTTCTTCGCCATGGCCGCCGCCGCGGCGCTCGCCGGCCCGGCCAGCGCTCAGCTCCTCGGCGGCGCGGGTCAGGTGACCGGCTCGGCAGGCGCCGCCGTGGGCGGCGTGGCCCAACCCGGCGCGGGCCTCGGCTCGACCGTGAGCGGCGTGGCCCGTTCGGGCGCCGAGACGACCCGCGGCGTGAGCCAGACGGCCCGCCAGAAGGCGAAGGCCGCCGCGAAGGCCGCCGAGACGGCCGGCCAGCAGGCGAGCCCCGCCGCCGCCGTGTCCGGCGCGACCACCGCCGAGGGCTCGGCCGCGGCGGCGTCCGACGCCGCTCCCGCCGGAGCCGATGCGAATGCGGGCGTCGACGCTGGCGCTTCGGCCGACACGACCTCCGGCGTCACGGCCAGCGGCTCGGTCCAGGGCTCGGCGAGCGCCAAGGCCGGACCTGACGAAGAGAAGAAGCAGTAGACGACGAGCTCCGCCGGACGCGCGCCGTCCGGCGGAAGTTCCTCAGGGGGTCCTCAGGCCCCCTCCAGCCAGGGCTGGGCCAGCGCCCGCTTCATCTCGTAGACGTCGATGTCCTTCTGCGACTGGAGGGTCTCGCCGATGGCGTCGAGGCCCCGGAGCATCTTGTCCTTGCGCTGCGGATCGATCTCGAAGCGGAACACGGCCCCCGACGGAGACGTGACGGTCTGGGCCTCGAGGTCCACGCTGACCACGTGGTTGCCGCCGCGGGCCTCGTCCATCAGCTGCTGGACCTCCTCGGCCTTCAGCACCACCGGCAGCAGGCCGTTCTGGAAGCAGTTGCCGTAGAAGATATCGGCGAAGCTGGTGGAGATCACGCAGCGGATGCCGAAGTCCATCAGCGCCCACGGGGCGTGCTCGCGCGAGCTGCCGCAGCCGAAGTTGTCGCCGGCCACCAGTACGCCGGCGCCCTTGTACTCGGGCCGGTTCAGGACGAAGTCCGGCTTCTCGCGGCCCTGCTCGTCGAAGCGCAGGTCGTAGAACAGGCCCTTGGCCAGGCCTGCGCGCTCCACCGTCTTCAGGAACTGCTTTGGGATGATCTGGTCGGTGTCGATGTTGGCCAGCGGCAGCGGCGCGGCCTTGGCGTCGAGGCGGGTGAAGGCTTCCATCAGGCGGTCTCCATCGCAGGTTCGGCGCTGAGCATGAGGGTCGGAACGCCCGCGGGGGCGTCGCGGACGGTGAAGACCTGGGTGCCGGGCTTGCGGCCGGCGCGCAGGTCCGAGACGTCGAAGCCGGCGGCGGCGATCCGCGCCCGGGCGGCCCCGGGCTCGTCCACCCGCCAGGCCAGGCCGCCGAAGGCGTCGGGGCCGGTGGTGACGGGCTTGGTGAGGCTGGCGGCGACCTCCACCACGGTTTCCCCCGCCTTGAAGAACATCTGCCGCGCGCTCCACTGAGGGTTCTCGCGGTCCAGTCGCAGGTCGAGCCCCAACTTGGCGCCGTAGAGGGCGAGGGCGCGGTCGGGGTTGGGCGTGTGGACGACCACGTGGTCCAGCCGGGCCACGGGCGCGGGGCCCGCCGGCTCGGAGAGCGGCCAGGGCGTCCCGTCGCGGGGTTGGGCGATCAGCAGGATCTGCAGGCCGCCGGTGTCCTCCGGGTCGGCGTTCGACCCCAGCCAGTAGCGCTTGCGGCCGTCGTCGTGCGTCGAGCGGGTCAGGGCGGGTTCGGTCATCCGCAGGCCGCGGCGGGACAGCAGCTTTGCGAACGGCGCCAGGTCGTCCACCGTGCGGCCGACGGTGAAGGCCAGCGCCCAGATCCCCTCGCCGTGCGTGTCCAGATGGGCGCGCATGCGGGCGCCGAACGCGCCCTCGCCGTGCGGGCTGATGACGTCCAGCGCCATGTTCGGCAGCTGGAACCAGGCGTGCCGCGCCCCGCCGTCGCCGCCCAGCCAGTTGGGCTCCACGCCCAGCAGCCGGCGGTAGCCGTCCACCGCCGCGTCCAGGTCGCGCACGCAGAGCGCGACGTGGTCGAGACCGGTGATCACAGGAACTCCCGCACGTCGGCGATGTGGCCGGCGATCGCGGCCGCCGCGGCCATGGCCGGGCTCATCAGATGGGTGCGCCCGCCGCGGCCCTGGCGACCCTCGAAGTTGCGGTTCGAGGTCGAGGCGCAGCGCTCGCCCGGCGCCAAGCGGTCGGGGTTCATGCCCAGGCACATCGAGCAGCCCGGCTCGCGCCAGTCGAAGCCGGCGGCCTTGAACACCTCGTCCAGCCCCTCGGCTTCGGCCTGCTCGCGCACCAGGCCCGAGCCCGGCACGACCATGGCCCGGACGCCCGGGGCGACCTTGCGGCCGCCCTCCAGCGCCTTGGCGACGATCGCCGCCGCCGCCCGCAGATCCTCGATCCGGCTGTTGGTGCACGAGCCGATGAAGACCACGTCGACTTTCGCCTCGGTGATCGGCTGGCCGGCGGTCAGGCCCATGTACTCCAGGGCCCGGGCGGCCGAGGCGCGCTTGTCGGGCGTCCCGAAGCTGTCGGGCGAGGGGACGAGACCGGTGACCGCCACCACGTCCTCGGGGCTGGTGCCCCAGGTCACCGTCGGGGCGATCTTCGCGGCGTCCAGCACGATCTCGCGGTCGAAGACGGCGTCCTCGTCGCTGTGGAAGCCCTTCCAGTAGTCCAGCGCCATCTCCCAGGCCCCGCCCTTGGGCGCGGCGGGCCGGCCCTGCAGGTAGGCGTAGGTCGTCTCGTCCGGGGCGATCAGGCCCGCCTTGGCCCCGCCCTCGATGGTCAGGTTGCACAGCGTCATGCGGCCTTCCATCGACAGCGCCCGTACGGCCGAGCCGGCGTACTCGATGACGTAGCCGGTGCCGCCGGCGGTGCCGATCTCGCCGATGACCGCCAGGGCGAAGTCCTTCGCGCCGACGCCGGGGGCGGGCTCGCCCTCGATGCGCACCCGCATGTTCTTCGCCTTCTTCTGGCGCAGGGTCTGGGTGGCCAGGACGTGCTCGACCTCGGACGTGCCGATGCCGTGGGCCAGCGCCCCGAAGGCGCCGTGGGTCGAGGTGTGGGAATCGCCGCAGACGATGGTCATGCCCGGCTGGGTGCGGCCCTGTTCGGGCCCCACCACGTGGACGATGCCGTTGCGCACGTCGCCCATCGAGAAGAACTCGATGCCGTGCTCGGCGACGTTCTTCGCCAGGGTCTGGAGCTGGAGGCGCGCCTCCTCGTCGGCGACGGCGTCGATCCCGAGGCCCTGCCCCTCGGTCGGCACGTTGTGGTCGGCCACGGCGAGGGTGCGGTCCGGCCGGCGCACCGGGCGGCCGGCGACACGCAGCCCCGCGAAGGCCTGCGGGGTGGTCACCTCGTGGATCAGGTGCAGGTCGATATAGAGGATCGCCTCGCCGTCCTGTTCGGCGACGACATGGGCGTCCCAGATCTTGTCGTAGAGGGTCTTGCCGGGCATGGCGCGCATCTAGGTCCGCGGACCCGCGCACGTCTAGTGCTGCGACGCCGCAGAATGCACGCGGTTGCAGCAATTTCTTGCCCGGCGACGATTGGGAAAGCGTTTCTGACGCCGGGAAGCTTGAGCTATTCAAGGGCGCATGACGACCACGCCCGACTGGGACCTGCTGCAGAGCCTTCACGCCGTGCTGGAGGCGGGCAGCTTCTCGGCCGCGGCGCGGCTGCGCCGGCTGACCCAGCCGACCCTCGGCCGTCACATCGACCAGCTGGAGCGCCAGCTGGGCGCGCCGCTGTTCCTGCGCAGCCCCCGGGGCCTGCAGGCGACGGACCTCGCGCTCACCCTCAAGCCGCACCTCGCCGACATGGCCGCCGCCGCCGGCGCGGCGGGGCGGGATGCGGCCGGGGCCGCCGATCACGCCGGCGGGGTCGTCCGCGTGGCCGCCAGCGAGATCATGGGCGCCGAGGTGCTGCCGCCGATCCTGGCCAGGTTCCGCGAGGCCCACCCGCGGATCGACGTGGAGATCGCGGTCTCGAACCGCGTCGAGGACCTTTCCCGCCGCGACGCCGACATCGCCGTGCGCATGGCGCGTCCGACCCAGAACGCGATCGTGGCGAAGAAGGTGGGCGACATCGGGTTCGGCTTCTACGCGACCCCCCGCTACCTCGAGCGCCACGGGGTCCCGGACGACCTGGACGCGCTGGGGGCCCACACCCTGATCGGCTATGACCGCAGCCCGCCGCCCAAGGGGATCGGCGTCGACATCGGGCGGCCGATCACCCGCGACATCTTCGCCCTGCGGACCGACAACGACGTGGCCCAGCTCGCCCTGCTCAAGGCGGGGTTCGGGATCGGCGTCTGCCAGCATCAGATCGGCCGCCGCGCGGGGCTGGTCCACGTGCTGCCGGGCGTCTTCCAGTTCCGGCTGGAGATCTGGATCTGCATGCATGAGGCGCTGCGGGGGGCGCCGCGCATGCGGGCGATGTTCGATCACCTGGCGGCCGAGCTCGCCGGCTATGCTGCGGAGGCGGGATGACGGCGTACGAGGGCGGCTGCTTCTGCGGACGGGTCCGCTTCCGCGCCGAGGGCGCGCCGGTGAACGTGCGCGTCTGCCACTGCCGCATGTGCCAGAGGGTCACGGGCCAGCCGTTCTTCGCCCGGGCGCTGTTCGCGACCGAGCAGGTGGCGATCGAGGGCGAGCCGCAGTGGTTCGCCTCGTCGGACGACCTCTCCCGCGGCTTCTGCCCCACCTGCGGGACGACCCTGTTTTCGCGCCGCGGGTCGGCGGGGCGGACGTCGGTGGCTCTCGCGGCCCTGGACGATCCGTCGGCCCTGTCGCCGACCGACCACTTCTGGGTCGAGAGCCGGGTGGCCTGGCTGAAGCTGGACGATGGCCTGCCGCAGCATCCGCAGGCCGCGCCCTGACGGCGACGCTCTAGACCTTGATGGGCGAGCGCCAGTTGGCGGGGTCGATGGGCGGGGCGGCGATGTTGCTCGGCCGCTCGCTCGGGATGGCCAGGAGGTTCAGCGACACCGTCCCGGGGAAGACGTTCTCGGCGTTCCCGCGGAAGTTCTGCGGATCGAACAGCGCCGGCGTGTGCCAGTACATCCGGTAGCCCTGGCCGTGGATCAGGTCGATCACCGCCTGCTGGTTCGCGGCGCGGTCGTTCTCGACGTAGAGGATCGGCCGGCAGCGGGCGATCGTTCCGGCGGCGCCGCGCAGGACGGCCGGCTCGAAGCCCTCGACGTCGACCTTCAGCAGGTGGCAGGCGGGCAGCTCCAGGTCGTCCAGCCGCACGAGGCGCGTCCGCAGGCCCTCGGATCCGTCGGGCTGCAGCGCGACGCCGCCCGGGTTCCGCACGGCGCCGTAGTCCAGCCGCGGGACCACCGCCCAGCCGGGCGCCTCCCCGCAGGCTTCGGGATAGGCGACCGCGTTGGCCACGCCGTTCAGGGCCAGGTTGGCGCAGAGCGCCTGGAACACCCGCTGCTGCGGTTCGAAGGCATAGAGGGGGCCCGGCGCGCAGGCGCGCGCCAGGGCGACGGTGTGGCTGCCGATGTTGGCGCCGATCTCGACGACGGTGTGGCCAGGCTTGACCAGCTGGTCGAAGAGGCGACGCTCGCCCGGGCAGTACTCGCCGTAGAGCTCCAGCGAGCGGGCGACGTAGATGTCGCTGGCGAAGCCCAGCATCGGGCCGTCGCGAGTCTCGTATCGCTGCAGGTCGCTCACGGCCGTCCCCATACATGAACGGCGGCCGGATCGCTCCGGCCGCCGCATGGAAACTCGGTGCGTCGGGGCCTTTAGGCTTCCGACTTCTCGGCGGGCTCTTCCTTGGACGCCGCCGTCATCTGGCGCTCGGCGATCCGGGCCGACTTACCGCGACGGTCGCGCAGGTAGTACAGCTTGGCGCGGCGCACGACGCCGCGGCGCTTCACCTCGATCGACTCGATCATCGGCGACAGGATCGGGAACACGCGCTCCACGCCCTCGCCGAACGAGATCTTGCGGACGGTGAAGTTCTCGTCGACGCCCTGGCCGGCGCGGGCGATGCAGACGCCCTCGTAGGCCTGCACGCGTTCACGGTCGCCTTCCTTGATGCGGACGTTCACGCGCACCGTGTCGCCGGGGCGGAATTCCGGAACCTTGCGCTGCGCCAGGAGGCGGTCGGCCTCTTCCTTACGGAGCTGTTCGATCACGTTCATCGTCGTCTTCCTTACTGGGCTTTACCCGCCCTTTGCCTGTTGATTGGCGAGCCGCTTCGCCCAGAGGTCCGGACGCCGCTCCCGCGTGGTCTGTTCGCGCTGCTCCTGGCGCCAGCGGCGGATGGCCGCGTGATTGCCCGAAAGCAGCACCTCGGGGATCTCGAGCCCTTCGAACGTCCGCGGCCTGGTGTACTGCGGATGCTCGAGGAGCCCGTCCTCGAAGCTTTCCTCACTCAAACTCTCGGCCTGCCCCAACACACCGGGCACGAGCCGTACGCACGCCTCGATCGCCACCATCGCCGCAGCCTCGCCTCCGGCCAGGACCGCGTCTCCGACGGAGACCTCCTCGAACCCGCGGGCGTCGAGCACCCGCTGGTCCACCCCTTCGAACCGACCGCACAGGACGATCAGTCCCGGGCCCTCGGCCCATTCACTCACGCGCGCCTGGGTCAGGGGCCGGCCCCGGGCGCTCATGTACAAAAGCGGACGTCCGCGCCGCTCCACGCTGTCCAGCGCGGAGGCGATCACGTCGGCCCGCATCACCTGCCCCGGGCCGCCACCCGCAGGGGTGTCGTCGAGGAAGCCGCGCTTATCCTTGGAAAAGGCCCGTATGTCCACCGTTTCGAGCGACCAGAGGTTCTGCTCGCGCCAGGCCGTGCCGATGAGCGAGACGCCCAGCGGGCCGGGGAAGGCCTCGGGGAACATGGTCAGTACGGCGCAGTCGAAGGACATGGCGGTCGTAAGGCGGGCGCCGACGCCGCCACGTCAAGCCTTGCCGGGCGCGGCGCCCCCGCGTATCGCCGCTGGCGATGAGTGAAGCCGACGCCCAAGACGAGACCCTGGTCGAGACCCTCCAGCTGGAGCGGATCGAGGAGAACCTGTTCCGCGGGACCTCGCCCGACAACGCGCCGGGCCGCATCTTCGGGGGCCAGGTGATCGCCCAGTCGCTGCTGGCGGCCTACGAGACGGTGGAGTCGCGGGTCTGCCACTCGCTGCACTGCTATTTCATCCGGCCGGGCGATCCGACCGTGCCGATCGTCTTCGAGGTGGACCGGTCCCGCGACGGCGGCAGCTTCACCACCCGCCGGGTGGTGGCGGTCCAGCACGGCAAGCAGATCTTCAACCTCGCCGCCTCGTTCAAGGACCCGGAGGAGGGCTTCCGCCACCAGGCCCCGATGCCGGAAGGCCCGCACTGGTCCGAGCTGAAGGACCAGATGGAGGTCCTGCGCGAGCTGATGAAGGACGCGCCCGAACAGGCCAAGCGCTGGCTCTCGCGGCCGATGCCGATCGAGATGCGCTCGAAGGACGCCCGCACCTACTGGCTGGACGGGCCCAAGGAGCCGGTGTCGCAGAACTGGTTCCGGTGCCGCACGCCGATCGGGGGCGATGCGCGCATGCACCAGGTGATCCTGGCCTACGCGTCGGACATGAACCTGCTCTCGACGGCCATGCGTCCGCACCAGGTTCACTGGCAGACGCCGGGCTTCCAGTCGGCGAGCCTGGACCACGCGATGTGGTTCCACGCCCCGACCGACTTCAACACCTGGCACCTCTACGTCCACGACAGCCCCTCGGCGTCGGACGGGCGCGGACTGATCCGGGGCGCGATCTACGCCGAGGACGGCACGCTGGTCGCCTCGGTCGCCCAGGAAGGCCTGATGCGGATGAAGGCCGCGAAGTAGACGGCCTCGCCGCGGCGGCGTAATGCACGCGCCTTCGCACTTGCAGCATCCGCGGACGCCATGGACACCCAGACGCTGGTCGAAACGCTCGGGCTGGAGCAGCTCGAGGTGAACCTCTTCCGGGGGACCACTCCCGACAAGGAGCAGCGCCAGCGCATCTACGGCGGCCAGGTGATCGCCCAGTCCCTGCTGGCGGCCTACGAGACGGTCGAGGGCCGGATCTGCCACTCGCTGCACTGCTACTTCATCCGGCCGGGCGACCCGACCGTGCCGATCATCTTCGAGGTGGACCGGGCGCGCGACGGGGGCAGCTTCACCACCCGTCGGGTGGTGGCCATCCAGCACGGTCAGCAGATCTTCAACCTGGCGGCCTCGTTCCAGACCGAGGAGCAGGGCTTCGAGCACCAGGCCGACATGCCCGCCGCGCCCTCGCCCGACGAGGTGGAGGACGACGCCGTCGTGCGCCGCCGGCTCAATCCGAACCCGCCGCCGCAGGACGTCGACTGGATCGACCGCGTGCAGCCGATCGAGATGCGAACCGTCGGCGGCCGCTTCGACACCGCCAGTCCCGAGCCGCGCGACCCGCACCAGCAGGTCTGGTTCCGCGCCCGCCATCCGATCGGCGATGATCCGCACATGCACCAGGTGATCCTGGCCTACGCCTCGGACATGAGCCTCCTGGGCACCGCGATCCGCCCGCACGGGGTGAGCTGGCGCACGCCGGGCTTCCAGTCGGCGAGCCTGGACCACGCCATGTGGTTCCACCGCCCGACCGACTTCAACGAATGGCACCTGTACGTCCAGGAGAGCCCCAGCGCCTCGGGCGGGCGGGGCTTCAACCTGGGCTACATCTACCGGGCCTCGGACGGGGTGCTGGTGGCGTCCTGCGCCCAGGAAGGCCTGATGCGAATGCGCAAGCCGAAGGCCTGACCTACTCGGTTTCCTCGGGGCGCACGGCCACGACCTTGCCCTCGGCGAGGCGCACCTCGGGCACGGCCTCCTTCGTGAACGGCAGGTACCAGGCGGCGCCCTCGGGGGGCTCGATCTCCAGGAGGTCGCCGGCGCCGAAGTCCTGGACGTTCTTGACCCGGCCCAGCGGCTCGCCCTGCGGCGTCTCGACGGCCAGGCCGATCAGGTCGGTGACGTAGAACTCGTCCTCCTCGGGCTCGGGGAGGATGTCGCGCGGGATGTAGAGGTTGAGGCCGCGCAGGGCCTCGGCCTGCTCGCGGGTCTCCACTTCCTGAGCGCGCACGACAAGGCCGCCCTTCGCAGGGCGGCCGGACAGCAGCGTGAGGGCGGGCCGGCCGTCCTCGCGCTTCAGGTCGCGATAGTCCAGCAGGGCCGAGGGCTCGGCCGTGTAGCTGGTGAGGCGGACCTCGCCGCGGACGCCGAAGGCGCCCGCCACGCGGCCCACCAGGATCAGGCTGTCGCCCATCCCGAGCGCTTAGGCCTGCTCTTCGCCTTCGGCCGGAGCGGCCTCTTCAGCGGCGGGAGCGGCTTCCTCGGCGGCGGCCTCGGCGGCCGGGGCCTCTTCGGCCGCAGCGGCTTCCGGGGCGGCCTCGGGGGCGGCTTCCTCGGCCGGAGCCTCTTCAGCCGGGGCTTCTTCAGCCGGAGCGGCGGCGGCCTCGGCGGCCGCGGCGGCGCGGTCGGCTTCGCGCTGGGCGCGCTCCTCGGCGCGTTCCTTGGCCTTCTGGCCCGGCTCGCCCTTCTTCGGGTTGTTGCCGGCCGTCCACTGGGTGATGCCGAGCTTGGACAGTTCGCGGGCCACGCGGTCGGTCGGCTGGGCGCCCTTGCCGAGCCACTCCTGGATGCGCTCCTGCTTCACGACGATCCGGTTCGGGTCGTCCTTCTTCAGCAGCGGGTTGTAGCTGCCCACCTTCTCGATGAACCGGCCGTCGCGGGGCGAGTGGCTGTCGGCGATGACGATCGAGTAGTAGGGGCGCTTCTTGGCGCCGCCGCGGGCGAGACGGATCTTCAGCATTGGTCTAGGTCCTCAGGTCTTATTTCTTGAAGGGATTGAAGCCCGGCGGCAGGCCGCCGCCGAGGCCGGGAAGCTTCAGGCCGCCCAGGGCCCCCTTGGGGCCGGCGCCGAGTTGTTTCTGGAGCTCTTCCATCTGCTCGGGCGTCGGCGCCTTGCCGCCGCCGAGCTGGGCCAGCTTGCCCAGGTCCATGTCGCCGCCGCCGAGCATCTTGGCCATCTGGCCGAAGCCCTTGCCGCCGTTCTTGGACAGCGCCTTGAAGGCGTCGGCCATCTGGCGGTGCTGCTTGAGCAGGCGGTTGATCTCGGCCACGTCGACGCCGGCGCCCGCGGCGATCCGGCGCTTGCGCGAAGCCTGCAGGATGTCGGGCTTCTTCCGCTCGGCCTTGGTCATGGACGAGATGATCGCGAGCTGGCGGTCGAAGGTCTTGTCGCTGACCCCGCTCTCGGCGATCTGCTTCTTCATCTTCTGCACGCCGGGCAGCAGGCCCATCAGGCCTTCCATGCCGCCCATGCGCTTCATCTGCTTGAGCTGCTCGGCCATCAGGTCGAGGTCGAACTGGCCCTTGGCCAGCTTCTTGGCCATCGCCTCGGCGCGCTCGACGTCGAGGTCCTGGGCGGCCTTCTCGACAAGGGCCACGACGTCGCCGCGGCCCAGGATGCGGCCGGCCACGCGGTGGGCGTCGAAGGCGTCGAGGCCGTCGATCTTCTCGGACACGCCGAGGAACTTGATCGGCAGGCCGGTGACCGCGCGCATCGACAGGGCCGCGCCGCCGCGGCCGTCGCCGTCGGCGCGGGTGAGCACCAGGCCGGTGAGCGGCAGGCGCTCGTGGAAGGCCTTGGCGGTGCGCACCGCGTCCTGGCCAGTCAGGGCGTCGGCGACGAGCAGGGTCTCGGAGGGGTTCGAGATCTTCGCGATCTCGGCCGCCTCGCTCATCATCGCCTCGTCCAGCGTCGTGCGGCCGGCGGTGTCGAGGATCAGGACGTCGTAGCCCTGCAGCCTGGCCGCCTGCAGCGCGCGGCGGGTGATGTCGGGCGCCGACTGGCCGGGCACGATCGGCAGCGAGTCCACCCCGGCCTGGGTCGCCAGCATGGCGAGCTGCTCCATGGCCGCCGGGCGGCGGGTGTCGAGCGAGGCCAGGAGGACCTTCTTGCGCTCCTTGGAGAGGCGCAGGGCGAGCTTGCCGGCGGTGGTCGTCTTGCCCGACCCCTGCAGGCCGCTCATCAGGATCACGGTCGGCGGGTTGGCCGACAGGCGCAGGCCCTCGGGCTCGCCGTCCCCGCCCAGCATCTCGACGAGGCCGTCGTAGGTGATCTTGATGACCTGGTCGGCGGGCTTGACCGAGCGGATCACCGCCTCGCCCGTCGCGCGCTCCTTGGCCTTGTCGATGAACTGCCGGACGACCGGCAGGGCGACGTCGGCCTCGAGCAGGGCGACGCGCACCTCGCGCATCGCCTCGTCGATGTCCTTCTCGGACAGCACGCCGCGACCGGAGAGCCGGTCGAAGACGGATGTCAGCCGATCAGAAAGCGCGTCGAACAAGTGCAACTCCTATGGCCCAAACGCGATCAGCCCCCGTGGACGATTGCGTCGACGGGGGGCCTCGCCGCCCTCGTCCCATATGGTGGTGGGGGTCGTGGCGGTGGAGGGCGCTGACCGAGATCAGGCCGGAAGGGCGCGCTTATGCGCCTGTGGAGAACTCCGAGTCAAGGAATCAGCGGCGCGGGCGGCAGCCGTGGACGCTCGTGGGGTGCGGAAGAGTTCCACGAACCACACGAACGAGGCTCCCTCATCTCGTCATCGCCCGGCTTGTCCGGGCGACCCAGCCTGGGGCGGCGGGCCGGGGATGTTCGAACACCAAGAACACGAAGGGCGCAAAGGACACGAAGGGGCCATCCTTCGTGATCTTGGTGGTCTTCGTGCGCTTCGTGTCGACGGGACGGCTTCGCCGTCGGCCTCTCCCCTCTCGTCGCGGAGGGGCGTCGGGATGGGTGACCCGAACAAGTCGAGCCGTGACGAAAAGGGGAGAGGGCGCGGACGGGAGACGGACGGCGGGTCCTGCGTTTCCTCTTCCATGAACGAGACCGATCACCTGTGGGACCTGGAGCGGCGGTTTTGGCTCAGGGGACCCGAGCATTTCGCGCGCGCGCTGGACCCCGACGGCGTCATGGTCTTTCCGTTCGGCGTGCTGCGGGGCGCGGCGATCACGGCCAGCCTGGAGGGCGCGCCGCGCTGGGCTTCGGTGGAGATTGGCGAGCGGACCCTGGCGCAGCCGACGGGCGAGCTTGCGGTGCTGGCCTACCGCGCGAGCGGGCGGCGCGAGGGCGAGGCGCCCTACGAGGCCTGGTGCAGCTCGACCTATCGCCGCGACGGGCCGGGCTGGCGGCTCGTCCAGCATCAGCAGACGCCGCTCCAGGGGACCTCGACCTAGCAAGTCCGAAAGCCGCCAGCGGTTATCGGCGACCGGCGCTATATTGCGGTCATGATCCGGTTCGCACTCTTCGAGACGGCCATCGGCTGGGCGGGGATCGCCTGGAACGAGGCGGACAGCCAGGCGCGCCTCGTCGCCTGCCACCTGCCCGAACGCGACGCCGAGACGGCGCGGCGCGGCTTCCGGCGCCGCTTCCCCGAGGCGGCCGAGGCCGAGCCGCCGGCGTCGCTGTCGCCGACGATCGCCGGGATCCAGGCGCTGATGCGCGGCGAGAAGGCTGACCTGTCGGCCGCGCCGCTGGACCTGTCGCGCACGCCCCCGTTCCACGCCCGCGTCTACGAGATCGCCCGCGCGATCCCGCCGGGCGAGACCCTGACCTACGGCGAGATCGCCGAGAAGCTGGGCGACAAGCTGCTGGCCCGCGACGTCGGCCAGGCGCTCGGCAAGAACCCCTGGCCGATCGTGGTGCCGTGCCACCGGGTCACCGCCGCCGGCCGCAAGCCCGGCGGCTTCTCGGCCCGCGGCGGGGTGAACACCAAGCTGAGGCTGCTCGCCATCGAGGGCGCGAAGGCGGCCATCCCGAAGAAGACTCCCCAGGGCGACCTGTTCGCCTGAGGGTCAGCTCGTCGGGAAGCCCTTGTCCTTCAGGTAGGCCTTCACGTCGGGGTCGCGGCCGCGGAAGGCGCGGTAGCCCTCGCGCGGGTGGACCGAGTTGCCGACGCTCATGACGTGGTCGTGCAGCCGCTTGGCGACGCCCTTGTCGTAGAGCCCGCCCGGCGCCTCGCGGAACGCCTCGACGGCGTCCAGCGCGATCACCTCGGCCCACAGGTACGAATAGTAACCGGCCGAATAGCCGTCGGACGCGAAGATGTGCCCGAACTGGGGCGTGCGGTGGCGCATCGGCAACTCGGCCGGCATGCCGAGCCGCTTCAGCTCCTCGCGCTCGAAGGCGTCGGGATCGATGTCGGCGTCGCCGGCCAGGTGCAGCTTCATGTCGATCAGCGCCGAGGCGAGGAATTCGGTGACGTCGAAGCCCTGGCGGAAGGTCGAGGCGTTCTCGATCTTGGCGACCAGCTCGGGCGGGATCGGCTTGCCGGTCTGATGATGCAGGGCGAACCGGTTCAGCACCTGGGGCGTGCGCAGCCAGGACTCGTTCACCGTCGAGGGGAACTCCACGTAGTCGCGGAACACCCGGGTGCCCGACACGGAGGGATAGGTCACCGCCGAGTTGAGGCCGTGCAGGGCGTGGCCGAACTCGTGGAACATGGTCTCGGCGTCGTCCCACGAGATCAGCACCGCCTCGCCGGGGGCGCCCTTCACGAAGTTCGAGTTGTTCGAGACGATGGTGGTGACCTTGCCGTCGAAGGTCTCCTGCGCCCGGTAGGCGTTCATCCAGGCGCCCGAGCGCTTGCCGGTCCGGGCGTAGGGATCGAAGTACCACAGGCCGATGTGCTCGGCCCCGCGCTTCACCTCCCAGACGCGGACGTCCGGATGCTGCACGGGCACGTTCGTCACCGGATGGAACGTGAAGCCGTAGAGCTGGCCCGCGGCCCAGAACATGCCCTCGCGCAGCTTCTCGAGCTGCAGGTACGGCTTCACCTCGTTCATATCGAGGTCGTAGCGGGCCTTGCGGACCTTCTCGGCGTAGAACTGGTAGTCCCAGGGCTCGATCCGGATCTTCGCGCCCTCCTGGTCGGCGATGGCCTGCATCTCGGCCACCTCCTCCTTCACCCGCGCGACGGCGAACGGCCACACCCGCTCCATCAGCTCGCTGGCGGCCTGCGGGGTCTCGGCCATGGAGTTGTTGGCCAGCCGCCAGTGGGCGTGGGTCGGATAGCCGAACAGCTTCGCCCGCTCGGCGCGCAGCTTCAGGATCTGGCGGATCAGGCCGTTGTTGTCGTGAGCTCCGCCGTTGTCGCCGCGGCTGTAGTAGGTGCGCCAGACCTTCTCGCGCAGGTCGCGGCGCTCGGCGTAGGTGAGGAACGGGTCCACCGACGAGCGGGTGTTGACGATCACGTACTCGCCGTCGCGGCCCTTGGCCTTGGCCGCCGCGGCCATGGCGGCGCGCACGTCGGCGGGCAGGCCGGCGAGGTCGGCCTCCTTCAGGTAGAGGTCGTACTCGTTCTCGTCGTGCAGCAGGTTCTGGCTGAAGGCGGTGAAGGCCGTGGCCAGCTCGGCGTTGATCGCCGCGACCCTGGCCTTGGCCTCGGGGGCGAGCTGGGCGCCGTTGCGGACGAAGGTGTTCCAGCGCAGCCACAGCAGCCGGTCCTGCTCGGGGGTGAGCTTCAGGCTCTCGCGCTGGCGGTAGACGGCGTCGATGCGCCGGAAGAGCTTCTCGTTCTGCAGGATGCGGTCGTTATGGGCCGCGAGCTTCGGCTGCATCTCCTTGTCGAGCGCGCGCAGCTCGGGCGTGGACAGGGTCGCCACCCAGACGCCGTAGATCGTCTGGACGCGGTCGAGGGCCGAGCCGCTGCGCTCCAGGGCCTCGATGGTGTTGCCGAAGGTGGGCGGGGCGGGATCGTTCGCGATCGCCTCCACCTCGGCCCACTCCTGCGCCATGCCGGCCTCCAGCGCGGGACGGAAGTGCTCTAGCCGCACCTTATCGAAGGCGGGCACGCCGCCGAAGGGCCCAGTCCACGGGGCCGCGGCCGGGTTGGCGGCCAAGTCCTTGGGAAGGTCCTGGGCCAGGACGGCGGCGGGCAGGGCGGCGGCGGCGGCGAGGGCCGAGGTGGCGGCGAGGAAGGTGCGACGGCGCATGGAATCTCCGGTCGGACGGCTCATTGCCTGCGACCTTAAGCAGGATCGGAGCTGAACGTCACGTGACAGGGCCTTGATATGACGCCGGTTTTCCCGCGGGCTCGCCCGGCGAGGCGCGGGCCGCACGACGGCCTAGCCGCCGGTCGGGACGCAGTTTAAGCAACCGGACATGGCCATTGGTGTCTTCGACTCCGGCGTGGGCGGCCTGACCGTCCACCACAGGCTCGTGGAGCGCTTCCCCGACGCCGACTTCGTCTATCTCGCCGACCAGGCGAACGCGCCGTACGGCGGCCGCCCCGGCGAGGAGATCGTCGAGCTGACCAAGGCGGGCTGCATCCGGCTGTTCGAGGCGGGCTGCGACCTCGTCGTGCTGGCCTGCAACACCGCCGCCAGCGTGGCCCTGCGCCGCCTGCAGCAGACCTGGCTGCCGGGCTACCGCCGCGAGACGGGGCGGGCGCTGAACGTGCTGGGCATCGTCGTGCCGACCATCGAGGCGGCCACGGGCCTGCCGTGGGAGCACGAGGCCGAGCGGCGCGGCGAGAAGGTCGAGAAGCTCGACATCCTCGGCGTCTTCTCCACCCCCGCCACCGCCCGCAGCCGGGTCTACGAGATCGAGATCGACAAGCGCCGGCAGGACGTGGCGGTCTTCTCCGAGCCCTGCCCCGAGCTCGCCCGGCTGATCGAGGCCGGCGCCCCGCGCGAGGAGCTGAAGGCGGTGATCGAGGGCCACGTCCAGGCGCTGAGGACCCGTATCGGCCGCGCGCCTGACCGCGCGATCCTCGGCTGCACCCATTACGAGATCGTCGCCGACCTGTTTCGCGAGGCGCTGCCGCCCGGAACCCCGCTGATCCGCCAGCCCGAGGCGACCGCCGACGCCCTGGCGCGCTACCTCGACCGGCATCCGGAGTTCGATCCCGGCCGTTCGGGCCTGCGGCGGTTCCTGACCACGGGCGAGCCCGGCGCCCAGAACAGCCTGGTCGAGACCTTCTGGGGCGGCCCGCTAAGCTTCGAGCCCGCCTGAAGGGGAGGAGTCCCCCATGAGCACCCGCGTCAGACCCGTCATGCTCGCCGGCGCCATGATCGCCGCAGCCTTCGCCGGCGCGGCCCGGGCCGAGGTGGTGAGACAGTGGGACACGGGCTTTGCGATCCGGCATGTGGTCGAGGCGCCGGTCCGCGCCGACCGCGCCTATGCCGCCTTGGGCGAGGTCGGCCGCTGGTGGAGCAGCGCGCACACCTACTCCGGCGACGCGCCGAAGGCCCTGACGCTCGAGATGAAGCCCGGCGGTTGCTTCTGCGAGGCCCTGGCGGGCGGCGGGGTGGCGCACGGGACGGTGGTCCTCGCCTGGCCGGCCCAGGGGATGCTGCGGCTGGACGCGGCCCTCGGTCCGCTGCAGGACCAGGGCGTCTCGGGCGCGCTGACGTTCACGGTCAAGCCCAAGGGGACCGGCGCGTCCGAGGTGGTGCTGACCTACAGCGTGAGCGGCGGCCCGCCGGGCCTGGCCCAGGCCTTCGCCGCGCCCGTGGACGGGGTGATGGGCGAGGCGCTCAGCCGCTACGGCCGCTACCTGCGGACCGGGACGCCCGACTAGCCGCCGCCAGCGCCGCGTCGAGCCGCGCCCCTTCGGCGTAGGGCGACAGGTCCGGCGTGTGCGGCGCCGCCTCGCCCCGCGCGGGGGCCGGCGCGCCGATCCGCGTCTCGATCGGAAACACGCCCGCCCAGGCGGCCCAGCCGGGCTCGGGCTCCAGTTCGGCGGCGTCGGCGCGCCGAACCTTCGCCGAGGCTTCCTCGATCTTCATCTCGACGAGGGCGATCCGCGCCAGCTCGGCGTCGGTCGTCGGCCGCAGCTTCAGCGGCCGGCCCGCGTAGAGGCGGTCGATGAAGGCGTCCATCGCCGCGCGCTTGGCGGCGGGGTCGGCCACGGCCCGGGCCCGGCCGAAGGCCATCACCGAGCGGTAGTTCAGCGAGTGCATGATCCCCGAGCGGCCGACGATCAGCCCGTCCAGGAAGCTGACGGTGACGCAGACCGGGACGCCCCGGCCGACCGTCCCCAGCATCCGGCTGGCGGCCGCGCCGTGCCAGTAGAGCGTGCGGCCCTCGCGCCAGTAGGCCGTGGGGGTCACGTAGGGCTGGCCGTCGATGACATAGCCCACGTGGGCCATCAGCCCGGCGTCGAGGATCTCGAACACCGCCGCCTCGTCGTAGGCGGCGCGCTGCGGCCGGCGGCGCACCTGCGAGCGCGGCGAGGGCGTGAAGGCGGGCGCATCGTCCATCGGCGGAACTCCGTTACGTGGGTTCCGCAGCTAGGGGATATGTGGTCTAGCATGTAGGTCCAATCGGCGGCGTCGCCGCAGACCACTTCGGGGCGAGCATGAGCTGGGCCGACATCTATCCGTGGGAGGCGCCGGGGCCCGGCGGGCCCGTGATCCGGCAGGTCTACGAGCAGGTGCGGGGCGCCATCCACCAGGGGGCGCTGAAGCCGGGCGGGCGGCTGCCCTCCAGCCGCGATCTCGCCGCGCGGCTGGGCGTGGCGCGGGCCTCGGTGGTGGCCGCCTACGACCTGCTGCTGGCCGAGGGCTACGCCGAAGGCCGGCCGGGCTCGGGCACCTATGTCTGCGGCGACCTCTCCGGGGTGCTGGAGCTGAAGGCCCCGTCCGCCGCGCCCGCCGCCCCGCCGCCGCTGACGCCGCCGCGCGTCGCGTCGCTGGCCGCCCTGCCCCTGCCCGGACCCGACGAGCCGCGCCTGTTCTCCAACGGGCGCACGCTGATGGACGCCCGCGCCCTGGACGCCTGGGCGAAGGCAACGCGCCGGGCCCTCCGGACCCTGGACCACGTCCACTTCGGCTATTCAGACCCGGCGGGAGAGCCCCGCCTGCGGGCCGCGGTCGCCGACTACCTGCGCGCGGCGCGGGGCGTGGTCTGCGACCCCGACCAGGTGATTGTCACCTCGGGCGCCCAGCACGCTGTGGACATCGCCGTGCGCGTGCTGCTGCAGCCCGGCGATCCGGTCTGGATGGAGGACCCCGGCTACCAGCCGACCTGGCACGCCCTGACCGCCGCCGGGGCGGTGGTGCATGCGGTGCCCGTCGACCGGGCGGGGCTGGACGTCGCGGCGGGGATGGCCGCGGAGCCGCGGGCCCGGCTCGCCTTCGTCACCCCCTCGCACCAGTACCCGCTGGGCGTGACGCTCTCGATGGGCCGGCGGCTGGAGCTGCTGGCCTGGGCCCGCGAGGCCGGGGCCTGGATCGTGGAGGACGACTACTCGGCCGAGTTCCGCTACTCGGGCCCGCCGCTGGCCGCGCTGCAGGGCCTGGATGGCGGCGAGCGGGTGATCTACGTCGGCACGCTGAACAAGGCGCTCTTCCCGGGCCTGCGGCTCGGCTACATGGTCGCCCCGCGGCCGCTGGCCGCCGCGCTGACCGCCGCGCGCCAGCTCACCGACCGGCAGCCCCCGACGCTGACCCAGGCCGTCGTGCTCGACTTCATGGAGAGCGGCCAGTTCGCCGCCCACATCCGCCGCCGCCGGATCGCATACAAGGTCCAGCGCGACGCGCTCGCGCAGGCGCTGCGGGACGCGTTGGGGGACCGGGTCGAGATCGGCCTGCCCGACCAGGGGCTGCACCTGACCGCGTTCCTGAACGGCGGGCTCGACGACGTGGCGGCCGAGCGCGCGGCGGCCGGGCGGGGGATCATCGCCCGGGCGATCAGTCCGCTGTACCGCCGCGCGCCGCCCCGCGCCGGCCTGATGCTCGGCTTCTCGGGCTTTCCGGCGCGCGGCATGGCGGCCGGCGTCGCGCGGCTGGCCGCGGCCCTGGACTCGCTGGGATGAAGAGGAAGGCGCCCGGGGGATGCTTGGGGGGAGGTAGGGAAGCACCCCCCGGGCGGGGCTGAAGTTGGTGTGCGTGTCCAGACTTCAGGAGAGCGCCGGGCGGTGGCTCCGCCCGGCGTGTGACGGGGAGATAGGGGAGGCTGAACCCAAAGGCCAATCGATTGTTTTTGGATATCGAATAGAACAAAGCTATGGTGATGCGGCGCCCCGCGCGCCCCTGGAGTGACGCCCGATGCTGCCGACGATCAGACAGCTGCAGTACCTCAAGCTGCTGGCCGAGCACGGCGCGTTCGGCCGCGCCGCCGAGGCCGCGCACGTCACCCAGCCGACGCTGTCGGCGGGCATCCAGGAGCTGGAGCGGACGCTGGGCGCGCCGGTGGTCGACCGGGCCCGCTCGGGCGTGATCCTGACCCCCGTGGGCGAGGAGGCCCTGCGCCGGGCGACGGTGATCCTCAACGAGGCCGAGGAGCTGGTCGAGGCGGCCAAGAACGCCGGACAGCCGCTGACCGGCCGCTTCCGTCTCGGGGTGATCCCGACCATCGCGCCCTTCCTGCTGCCCCGAGCCCTGCCGCTGCTGCGCGAGCGCTTCCCCAAGCTGAAGCTGTTCCTGCGCGAGGACCTGACCCAGCGGCTGATCGCGCAGCTCAAGGCGGGGCGCCTCGACGCCGCGCTGATCGCCCTGCCGTTCGACATGTCGGGGCTGGAGTGGGCGCACGTCGCCGACGACGAGCTGCTCGCCGCCCTGCCGGCGAACCATCCGCTCGCCGCCCTGAAGGCCGCCTCGCCCGAGGCGCTGGCGGAGGAGAACCTGATCCTGCTCGAAGACGGCCACTGCCTGCGCGAGCATGCGCTGTCGGCCTGCCGGCTGAGCCCGCCGCGCGACGGCGGCAACGAGGAGGCCTTCGCCGCCACCTCCCTGCCCACCCTGGTGCAGATGGTGGGCTCGGGCCTGGGCGTGACCTTCATTCCCCGGATGGCGGTGGCCGCCGGGCTGACCGAGGCGGCGCCGGTCGCCGTGCGGCCGATCACCGCCGATCACCCCGAGCGCGAGATCGTCGTCGCCTGGCGCGCCGGCTCGAACCGCCGGGCCGAGGGCCGGCTGCTGGCCGACATGCTGAAGGAGGCCTGAGGCCTCCCCCCTTCAGTCCATCAGCCGCTGGGCCAGGTAGACGTAGTGCCGCGCCCAACGCCGGGCGTTCAGCTCGGGATCGGCGTCGTTGGCGTGCCCGCCGAAGGTCTGCTCGTAGTAGAGGTAGGGGACCCCGAGCTCGGCGAGGCGCGCGGCGTACTTGCGCGCGTGGCCCGGATGGACCCGGTCGTCGCGGGTGTTCGTGGTGATGTAGGCCAGCGGGTAGCGCACGCCCGGCTTCAGGTTCTGATAGCCGGAGTATTTCGCGATGAACGCGCGGTCCTCGGCCACGTCGGGATCGCCGTACTCGCCGACCCAGGACGCGCCGGCCGAGAGCTTGTGGTAGCGCAGCATGTCGACCAGCGGGCTTTCGACGACGACGGCGTTCCACAGCTCGGGATGCTGGGTCATGGAGACGGTGGTCAGCACCCCGCCGTTGGAGCGGCCGTAGATGCCGAGCCTGCGCGCCGAGGTGATCTTGCGCGCGAACAGGTCGCGGGCCACGGCGGCGAAGTCGTCGAAGGCGAGCTGGCGCTTCTCGCGCAGCACCGCCTGGTGCCAGGCGGGTCCGAACTCGCCGCCGCCGCGGATGTTGGCGATGACGTAGGCGCCGCCCCGCTCCATCCACAGCTTGCCGGCCTCGGGCATGTAGATGGGCGGCTTGGCGACCTCGAAGCCGCCGTAGCCGTACATCAGGGTGGGCAGGGAGCCGTCCAGCTTCGCCGCCTTCGGGCGCACGACGAAGTAGGGGATCTTCGCGCCGTCGGAGGAGGTCGCCCAGAACTGCTCCACGACGTGGGTCGAGGCGTCGAAACGGGGCGGCAGGGTCTTCACCTGCTGCGCCGTCCCGCTCGCGGCGTCGGCGAGCCAGAGGCTGGTGGGGGTCAGGAAGCCCTCGACCGTGACGAACAGGGCGTCGTCCTTCCCGGAGGTGTCCACCAGGGTGATGTTGGCGTCCTTCGGCAGCGGCAGGCGCCGGGCGGTCCAGCGGCCGTCCGCGAAGTCGTAGGCGTCGACCGCGCCCTTCACGTCCTCGAGCAGCGTCACCACCAGCTTCCCGTCGGTGGCCGAGACCTGCTGCACCGCCTGGCGCGGGCCGGGCTGGAAGACGAGCGTCGGGCGCGCGCCGGCGGGGTCGGCCTTCAGGGCCGCCAGGTCGTAGGCGACGAGGGCGCCGGGCTGGAAGCCGCCCCAGGCCTCCTGCAGGCTGAACACCACCTGGCCGTCCACATAGGCCTCCTCCTGCGCCTTCTTCGGCAGCGGGATGCGGACGAGGCCCCGATCGGTGACGAGGCTGAACTCGGACTCGAAGAACGACAGGCCCCGCTGGACCACCAGGCCGTCGGCCCGGCCGCCCTCGCCGTAGAGCACGGCGGGCTGGGCCCAGACGTCAGCCTTCTGGCCGCGGAAGACCTCGCGCGCCGTCCCGTCGCGGGCGACCGTCTTCAGCACATAGGGATAGCCGGATTGGGTGACTTCGCCGGGGGTCCATTCGCGGCCGACGACCAGCGTGTCGCGGTCGATCCACTGGACGTACTGCTTGCCCTCGGCGAAGCGGAAGCCGCCCTCGACGAACCGCCGGCTGCGGGTGTCGAACTCCCGCAGCTCGACCGCATCGCCGCCGCCGTCGGAGAGGCGGACGAGGCAGGTGGTTTCCTCGGGCTTCAGGCACACCGCGCCCTTGAAGAACCAGCGCCGGCCCTCGGTCTTGGCCAGGGCGTCCATGTCGATCAGCGTCTCCCAGGCAGGCTGGGCGGCGCCGTACGAGGCCCGGGTCGTATGCCGCCACAGGCCGTGCGGGTGCTCGGCGTCCTGCCAGAGGTTGTCGATCCCGCCGGCCCGGAAGCCCGGCGTGGGGATGCGGTCCTTGGCGGTGAAGATGGCGCGCGCCTCGGCCAGCATCGCCTGGTAGCGGGGGTCCGTCTCCAGGACAGCTGCGGTCTTGGCGTTCTCGGCCTCGGCCCAGGCGAGCGCCCTGGGGCTCTCCACCTCCTCGAGCCACAGGTGCGGATCGTCCTGGGCCAGGGCGGGGGGAGCGAGGGCGGCGGGCGCGGAAATCGACAGGGCGGCGAGGGCGCAGGCGAGGCGTTTCATGGCCTCATCTAGCCGGGCCGCCACGGGCTTGTCTGCCCCTCCTCGCCGGCCGCCGTACGCCTGATTCGAAAAAGGCGGCCTGATTGGAACGCTTGATTAAGCCAACCTGGGAAATGCTGCAGGCTGGGGAGAGGCAATGTCGCCCAGTTTCAGTTACCACCGCCTCGCGTCGACCCGGGCCCGGGAACTGCCCATGCGGGTGGGCCTTGCGCTCATCATCGGCGCCGGAACCCTGTACCTGACGCAGAGCCCCTGGACCTTCGCCTGGCTGGCGGCGGTGGCGGCGACCCAGCTTCTCGACCTGCGGCTGACGGCGCCGATGCGCCGCGACCCCGATTTCGTCCCGGACCGCGCCCAGGAGCGGGTCTATCTCGCCTCGGTGACGCTGAACGTCCTCGTCTACTCCGCCATCACGCCGCTGTGCTGGCTGAAGGGCGGGCTGGAGGGCCACCTCTACGCCCTGCTGGTGCCGGCGGCGGGGTTGATCAACGTGGCGCTGCAGGCCCAGTCGGCGCCCAGGATGCTGTGGGCCGGCTGCACGCCGCACGCCCTCTACCTGGTCAGCCTGCCGGTGCTGTCGATCCTCGTGGAGCAGGACGCCGATGTCGCCGGCATGGCCTTCGTCGCCGTCGGCGCGAGCCTCTACCTGGCCCACCTGTTCATCGCCGTGCTGCGCAACCGCCAGGCGGCGGTGGCCCTGGACGAGGCGCTCGGCGAGGCCCAGGCGGCCCGGGCCAGGGCCCAGGAGGCGAGCGCCGCCAAGAGCGAGTTCCTGGCCACCATGAGCCACGAGATCCGCACACCGCTGAACGGGGTGCTGGGGATGGCCCAGGCCATGGCGCACGATCCGCTGCCCAGGCGCCAGCGCGAGCGGCTGGAGGTGATCCGCCAGTCGGGCGAGGTGCTGCTGGTGCTGCTGAACGACCTGCTCGACATTTCCAAGATCGAGGCCGCCAAGCTGGAGCTCGACCTTGCGCCGCTGGACCTGCACGACCTTGCGGCCCAGGCGCAGGAGGCCTTCGCCCCGCTCGCCGCGTCGAAGGACCTCGAGCTCTCGGTGCGGGCCGCGCCCGAGCTCGCCGGCGCCTGGCGGGCGGACGCGACGCGGGTGCGGCAGATCCTCTACAACCTGCTCGCCAACGCCGTGAAGTTCACCGAGCGCGGGGCCGTGGCCGCCGATCTCTTCCTGGACGCGGCGGGCCAGGTCGTGCTGCGCGTCCGCGACACCGGACCGGGCGTCGCGCCCGAGCGGCTGGACGCCCTGTTCGAGCGCTTCGTGCAGGCCGAGGCCTCGACGACCCGCCGCTACGGCGGCTCGGGCCTGGGGCTGGCCATCTCCCGCGACCTCGCCCGGCTGATGGGGGGCGACATCGCCGCGCAGAGCACGCCCGGCGCAGGCTCGACCTTCACCGTGATCCTGCCGCTGGACCGCGCCGATGCGCCCGAGGTTGTGGGGCCGGCGGCCGCCCCCGCCGAGGTCGCCGCGATCCGGGTGCTGGTCGCCGAGGACAACGAGACGAACCAGCTGGTGCTGAAGACCCTGCTGGGCCAGCTCGGGGTCGAGGTCGAGATGACCGCCGACGGCCACGAGGCGGTCGAGGCCTGGCGGCAGGGGCCTTTCGACCTGATCCTGATGGACGTGCAGATGCCGGTGATGGACGGCCTCGCCGCCACCCGCCGCATCCGCGAGATCGAGGCGCAGACCGGCCGGGCGCGCACGCCGATCGTCGCCCTGACCGCCAACGCGATGTCGCACCACCTGGTCGAGTACGCGCAGGCCGGCATGGACGGCGTCACGGCCAAGCCGATCGAGCTCAGCCGGCTGGTGGAACAGATGAACGTCGCCCTGAGCGGCCGCCGCTCGGGTCCGGTGACGGGGGCCACCGCGGCCGCCTGACCAGGCGCCGAAGCGGCGAGGTGCAGCGCGCGCCGTTCTCGCCTATATGTCCGCGGCCATGGGACGTCCGTTCCTCAAGATGAACGGGCTCGGCAACGACTTCGTCGTGGTCGAGACCCGCTCCGCGCCGTTCGAACCGACGGCGGCGCAGGTGCGCGCGATCGCCGACCGCGCGACCGGGATCGGCTGCGACCAGTTGATCGCCGTCGGCCCCGCCGAGGGCGCCGACGCCCACGTCCGCTTCTGGAACGCCGACGGCGAGGAGGTCGGGGCCTGCGGCAACGGCACGCGCTGCGTCGGCTGGCTGCTCATGCAGTCCAGCGGCAAGGACGAGGCGGTGATCGAGACGCGGGCGGGGCGCCTCGTCGCCACCCGCGCGGGCGAGCGGCTGGTCAGCGTCGACATGGGCCCGCCGCGGCTGGAGTGGAACGAGATCCCGCTCGCCGAGCCGCACGACACCCGCGCGCTGGACGTCGTCCTCTACCACCACGCCGACCTGATGGCGCCGCCCGGCTGCGTCTCGATGGGCAACCCGCACGTGGTCTTCTTCGTGCCCGACGCCGAGCAGGCGCCGGCGGCCGAGGCCGGCCCCGCGATCGAAGGGCACCCGCTGTTCCCCGAGCACGTCAACGTCGGCTTCGCCCAGGTGAAGGCGCCGGACCGCATCCGCCTGCGGGTGTGGGAGCGCGGCGCGGGGCTGACGAAGGCCTGCGGCACCGGCGCCTGCGCGGCCATGGTGGCCGCCTCGCGCCGCGGCCTGATCGGCCGCCACGCGACGATGGAGCTGGACGGCGGCGAGCTGTTCGTCGAATGGCGCGCGGACGGCCACGTGATCATGACCGGCCCGGCGGCCGTCGACTTCCAGGGCGAGCTGCCGTGAGCGGCTTCGAGGCCCCCTCCGTCTCGACGCGTTCGCGCCGATCCACCTCCCCCCCTTCGCATGGGAGGAGCGACGTCGACATCGTCACGTTCGGCTGCCGGCTGAACGCCTACGAGAGCGAGGTCATCCGCAAGCGGGCGGCCGAGGACGGCCTTTCGGACGCCATCGTGTTCAACACCTGTGCGGTGACGGGCGAGGCGGTGCGCCAGGCCCGGCAGGCGATCCGCAAGGCCCGCCGCGAGCGGCCGGGCGCGAAGGTGATCGTCACCGGCTGCGCGGCCCAGATCGATCCCGACGCCTTCGCCGCCATGGACGAGGTCGACCTGGTGCTCGGCAACGCCGAGAAGAGCCAGGCCGGGTCCTATGCGCCGACGGCCGAGGCCGGCCGCGTGCGCGTCAATGACATCATGAGCGTGCGCGAGACGGCGGGCCATCTCATCGACGGATTGAAAGACCGCGCGCGGGCCTATGTCGAGGTCCAGAACGGCTGTGACCACCGCTGCACCTTCTGCATCATCCCCTACGGCCGCGGGAACTCCCGCTCGGCGCCCGCCGGCGAGGTGGTCGAGCAGGTTCGCCGGCTGGCGGCCGAAGGCTACCAGGAGGTCGTGCTCACCGGCGTGGACGTGACGAGCTGGGGCGCCGACCTGCCGGGCGCCCCGACCCTGGGCCAGCTGGTCGGGCGAATCCTGAAGCTGGCGCCCGGGCTGCCGCGCCTGCGGCTGTCGTCCATCGACGCGGCCGAGATCGACGCCGACCTGCTGCGGCTCCTCGCCGAGGAGCCCCGGCTGATGCCCTACCTGCACCTCAGCCTTCAGGCAGGGGACGACATGATCCTCAAGCGCATGAAGCGCCGTCACAGCCGCGCCGACGCGCTGAGGCTCGTCGCCGACGTGCGCGCGGTGCGCCCCGACGTGGCCTTCGGCGCCGACCTGATCGCCGGTTTCCCGACCGAGACGGACGAGATGTTCGAGAACACCCTGCGGCTGGTGGAGGAGGCGGGACTCGCGTTCCTGCACGTCTTCCCCTTCAGCCCCAGGCCGGGCACGCCCGCGGCCCGCATGCCGCAGCTGCCGCGCGAGGTGGTGAAGGCTCGCGCCGCCCGCCTGCGCGCCGCCGGCGAGGCCGCCCTGGACCGCCACCTGGAGGCCCAGGTCGGCCGGACGCTGCTGGGCCTCGTCGAGCGGCCCGGGTTCGCGCGCGCCGAGGACTTCACCGAGATCGCCTTCACTAGCGAGGCGGCGGAGGGGGCCGTCGTCGCCCTGGCGGTCACCGCACACGACGGCCGGCGGGCGATCGCCCGCGTTCAGGAGAGGGTCGCGGCATGAGCTGGACCGGCGGATGCCAGTGCGGGAAGGTCCGCTTCCGGGTGGAGGGCGAGCTGGGGCGCGCCAGCATCTGCCACTGCCGCATGTGCCAGAAGGCGACCGGCGGACCGTTCGGCGCGTTCGTGGGCGTGGACCGGGACCGGCTGACCTGGACGGGGGAGGAACCCGCCCGGTTCCAGAGCTCCAACCTCGTGCGCCGAGGCTTCTGCCGGTCGTGCGGGACGCCGCTGACGTTCGAGACGGCCAAGAGCATCGACCTGACCATCTTCGCCTTCGACCGCGCCGCCGAGATCGCGCCGACCGTGCAGCTGGAGCCCGAGAGCTCGCCGGGGTGGATGGCGCACATCGCCGAGCTGGAGGTCGAGCGCCCGCCGCCCGGCTACTACGAGCGGATCCAGAACTACCAGCACCCCGACCGCGACGACTGATTAGTCCTCGGGTTCCGGCGGCGGCCGGCCGGGGAAGCCCGGCATCTTCCAGCCGAACAGGATCGCCCCCGCCCGCAGCGACAGCGCGACGGCGAAGCCCGCCCCCGCCGCCGCCATCGGCAGCACGTCCAGGGCGTACAGCCCCGCGAAGGTGGAGGCGCCGGCGAGCGCAGGGGTGACGTAGAGCTCGCGCCGCAGCAGCACCGACGGCTCCTGGGCCAGCACGTCGCGCAGGACGCCGCCGAAGGTGGCCGTCAGCACGCCCATGACGATGGCCGCCAGGGGCGGCACGCCCAGCGAGGCGGCCTTCAGGGCCCCCACCACCGAGTAGCCGGCCATGCCCAGCGCATCGAGCCACAGCAGCAGCCGCCCGCGTCCGCGCCCGCCGCCGAAGACCCACACCGCCAGGGCGGCGGCCAGGCACGCGACGAGGAAGCTCGGCTTCAGCACCCAGAACACCGGGGCGTCGATCAGCAGGTCGCGCAGCGTGCCGCCGCCCACGCCGGTGACGGCGGCGAAGAAGCCGAAGGTGATGATGTCGTGCTTGCGCCGGGCGGCCGCGAGCGCGCCGGTCGCGCCGAACACGGCCACGGCGGCGTAGTCGAGGGCGGCGAGGGTTGCAGCGAGACCTTCCATCGCCCCTCTCATGCGGCCGCAGGTGACGCGCGGCAAGCTCCCGGCTAGAAGCCCAACCCATGTCAGAACCCAAACGCGGCTGGTTCCAGCGCCTCACACAGGGGCTCACCAAGTCGTCGAAGCAGATGGGCGACCAGATCGCCTCTGTGTTCACGGCCAAGGAGCCGCTCGACCAGGCCAAGCTGGACGAGCTGGAGGAGATGCTGATCGAGGCCGACCTCGGCCCGCATTCCGCCGCCCGCATCACCGCCCGCTTCGCCGAGGAGAAGTTCGGCAAGGACGTCGGCGAGGAGGAGATCAAGGAGGCGCTCGCCCAGGCGATCGGCGACGAGCTGTCGAGCCGCCAGGGCGGCTTCGACCCGCTGTCGGGCCCCAGGCCCTACGTCGTCCTGTTCATCGGCGTGAACGGCTCGGGCAAGACCACCACGCTCGGCAAGATCGCGGCCGACCTGCGCAGCCGGGGCGCCAAGGTCCTCATCGTGGCCGGTGACACCTTCCGCGCCGCCGCCGTCGAACAGCTCAAGGTCTGGGCCGAGCGGGCGGGCGCCGACTTCATGGGCCGCCCGACCGGGTCCGACGCCGCGGGCCTGGCCTTCGACGCCGTGCAGCGGGCGAAGGCCGAGGGCTACGACGTCGTGCTGATCGACACCGCCGGGCGACTGCAGAACAAGCAGGGGCTGATGGACGAGCTCCTGAAGATCATCCGGGTGGTCAAGAAGCTGGACCCCGAGGCGCCGCACGAGACCCTGCTGGTCCTCGACGCCACGGTGGGGCGCAACGCGCTGAACCAGGAGAACATCTTCGGCAACCAGATCGGCGTCTCGGGCATCGTCATGACCAAGCTGGACGGCACCGCCCGCGGCGGCGTGCTGGTGCCGGTCGCCCAGGCCTCGGACAGCCCCATCAAGCTGATCGGCGTGGGCGAGGGGATCGACGACCTGCAGCCCTTCGACGCCCGCGCCTTCGCCCGCTCCCTCGTCGGCCTCGCGGAGCCCGTCCGATGAACCAGCGCACGCGGGACTGGATCCGCTATTTCGTCGACTACTCGGCGCTCGTCGTGTTCCTCGTCGCCTACTTCATGACCGGCAAGGACATCACGGTCGCCACCTGGGCCCTGGTGGTGGGTTCGGGGATCGCGCTGGTCGTCGGCCTGGCGGTGGAGCGGCGGATCGCGCCCTTCCCCCTTATCGCCTGCGCCGCTGGCCTGGTGTTCGGCGGGCTGGCGCTGTTCTTCCACGACCCGCGGCTCCTGAAGATCAAGCCGACCATCATGAACGGGATCTTCGGCCTGGTGCTGACAGTCGGCCTCTTCATGGGCAAGCACCCGCTCAAGCTGCTGCTGGGCGAGGCGTTCCAGATGCCCGAGCCCGCCTGGCGGCGGCTGACCATCAACTACGCCCTGTTCTTCTTCGCCCTGGCGGGGCTGAACGAATTCGTCTGGCGGACCCAGGCCGAGGAGGTCTGGGTGGTGTTCCGCTTCCCCGGCTTGATGATCCTGACGCTCGTCTTTTCGATCGCCCACGCCCCGCTGCTGATGAAGTACGTGCGCGCCGACGAGCTGCCGCCGCCGCCGACGGAGTAAGGTTCGGGGGACGGGATCGTCCGTCGTCAAACCGTCGCAGAGAGCGGCTAAGTCTTGCCGCCGTCCAAGCCAGTTGGGGGACGGTGACGACCATGGCCAAAGGCAAGGCGCGTGCGAAGGCCGGCGTGGCCGCCCTCGACGGCTCGCCCAGTCATCTGCTGCATCGGGCGCTGCAGCGGGCGCTCGACGAATACGCCGCCGAGTTCGGCGCCGGCGCGATCACCCAGCGCCAGTACGCGGTCCTGGCGGCGGTCGCCGCCCAGGAGGGGGCGACCCAGACCGACCTCGTCCGCGCCACCGGCATCGACCGCTCGACCCTCGCCGACATGGCCGCCCGGATGATCGCGAAGGGCCTGCTGGCCCGGGAGCGCTCGACCGCCGACGCCCGCGCCAACGCCGTGCGCCTGACGCCCGAGGGCCAGGCCGCCCTGGCCGAGGCCCAGCCGAAGATGGCCGCGGTGGACAGCCGGCTGCTGAAGCTGATCCCCGGCCGCACGCGCCGCGAGGCCTTCGTCCGGCTGCTGAAGGACCTGGCGGGCGTTGGCGAGCCCCAGGGCAAGACCGAGGCCGAGGCCAAGCCGGCCAAGAAGCCCAGGGCGGACAAGGCCGCGAAGCCCGAGTCGAAAAAGAAGAAGAAGCTGAAGAAGGCGGCCTGAAACGGCCGATCCGTCCGGGCGGCCGCCTACGCCGACGGGCGGGGCATCACCACGTCCGTGGGCCGCAGGTGCGGCGTGCGCAGGCGTTCATAGCCGGCCTCGGGCAGGGTCCGCATGATGATGTCGAGCATCGTCCCGCCGTCCGCCGTGATGGGCGGCGGTTCGCCGTAGAGCGCGCGCCACAAGGCCGCGGCCTCCTCGTAGATCCGGTCTTCCCGTCCCATCGCTCGTCTTACGAAACGCATTCAACAAATGACGAAACACGCGGAGCCGACCCGCGTTCCGCGCGGAATATGGTTAATTTTGCGTAGTTTAGGTGGAGCTGAAGCTCAGACGCGGATGTCCAGCAGCGAGCCGGGGCGCAGGATCCGCTGCGGCGCCTCGGCGCCGGGATCGGGCGTGCGGGAGGGGGCCTGCGGCGGGGGTTCGGCCGGCCGCGGGGCCGCGGCGGCGGCGGGCGCCTGAGCCTGACCCAGGGCGGCGGCGAAGAACGCCCGCTGGGCGGCCTGGCGCGCGGGATCCAGGCCGTGCGACTGGGGCGCGGCGGGTGGCGGCAGGTTCGGTCGGATCGTGGTCACGGGCGGAAGGCCGGACATGGTTAACAGGGACGCTCCCTGGGTGCCCGCGTCCGCCTCAAGAAGTGGTTAACGCGCCCCTTCAGGGGGCCCGGTCAGCGGACCCCTTTAGCGGCCTGGGCCGCCAGCCTGCGGGCGTCGGCCTCGGTGAGGGGGCCGGTGTGCTTGGCCAGGATCATGCCGTCGCGGCCCACGACATAGGTCTCGGGCACGCCGGTGACGCCGAACTCGACGCCCGCGCGCCCGTCGCGGTCCACCAGCACCTCGGCGTAGGGATCGCCCAGGCGGTCCAGGAAGGCCTGGCTGTTCTGGGGCGCGTCCTTGTAGGCGATGCCGACCACCCGCACCGGCTGGCCCTTCAGGCCCATCAGCACCGGATGCTCGATCTCGCAGGGGGCGCACCAGGACGCGAAGAAGTTGACGATCATCGGCCCTTCCGAGGCCATCTCGCGCAGGGAGACCGGCTGGCCCTCGGCGAGCGTCGGCAGGCTGACCGTCGGCACGGGTTTGCCCACCAGCGCCTGCGGCTGGACCTGCGGATTGCGGTTCAGGGCGTAGAGGCCGAACAGCAGCCCCAGGGCGACCAGGGCGGCGAGCGGGATCCAGGCCAGCCAGCGGCTCATTTGCGGGCGCGCTCCTCGTAGCGGCGCTTCCAGCGGCGGGCGTGGGCCAGCGCCTCCCACACCATGGCGGCGAAGGCCAGGCCCGTCACGACGAAGGCGGGCCAGATGTAGGCGGCGTAGTCGGGCAGGGTCTCGGGCAGGGTCTGCGGCATCGGATCAGCCCCGGGCCTGCCGCAGCGCCGCGGCCTCGGCCCGCCGGCGCCACACCTCGCCGCGGATCCGCACCAGCCACAGCGAGCCGAAGGCCGACAGGTAGGACAGGCTCATGAGCAGGAGCGGCGTCAGGTAGACGGCGGGGAGGGCCGGACCGCCCTCGGCGAACAGGGTCGAGCCCTGGTGCAGGGTGTTCCACCACTCCACGCTGTACTTGATGACCGGCAGGTTCACCGCGCCCACCAGCGCCAGGATGGCGGCCGCGCGCCCGGCCTTGGCCTCGTCGTCGATCGCCGCGCGCAGGGCCATGTAGGCGAGGTACAGCAGGAACAGCACCAGCACCGACGTGAGCCGGGCGTCCCAGACCCACCAGGCGCCCCACATCGGCCGGCCCCAGAGGGCGCCGGTGACCAGGGCCAGGAAGGTGAAGCCCGCGCCCAGCGGCGCCGCGGCCTGGGCGGCGGCGTCGGCCAGGACGTGCCGGAACACCAGCGACAGGAAGCTCGCCACCGCCAGGCAGACGTAGGCGAACATCGAGATCTGCGCCGCCGGCACGTGGATGAACATGATCCGGACGGTCAGGCCCTGCTGGTAGTCGGGCGGGGCGGCGAAGCCCAGCCACAGGCCGGCGGCCGCCAGCGCGGCGGCGAGCACGCCGAACAGCGGCGCGGCCCAGCGCGAGAACGCCATGAAGCGCTCGGGATTGGCCAGGAAGGCGGGGGCCGGGATCATCGCCGATCCGCTTAAGGCCCGGCGGCCCGCCCCGCAAGCGGTCCCGGGCGCAGGCCCCTACGCGCCTCTTCCTACATCGGCGGCGGCGGGGGTTCCGGCGGGCCCGGCGGCTTGGGCGGCATCGGGGGCCTGGGCGGCTTCGGCGGGGCGTCGAGGTGCGCCATGTGCGGGATCATCATCGGGCCCAGGCCCGGGCCCACCATCATCAGCATGGGCATGGCGTCGAAGGCCTTCCTCTGCTTCGCGTCGAGCTGGGCGTAGAACGCGCGGGTGGCGTCGATCCGCGCCTTCATCGCCTTCTGCTGCTCGGCCATCTTCGCCTCCATCTCGGAGAGGCGCTCCAGCGTCGTCTTGCCGCTGTCGTGCTCGAACCGCACCATGTCGTGGCGGGCGTGCTCGCGCCGGGTGGCCTCCAGGAAGGCCTTCAGCGCCGGCTCCTGGTCGGGACGCAGCTGCAGGACGTCCTTCAGGTGCTCGGTCCGGTCGCCGCGGCGGATCACCACGTCGCCGTCGCCGACGCGCGTGATGTGGACATGGCGCTCGGCGCGCGCCTCGTCCTTGCCATGCGCCTCGTGCGGATGGGCGGAGGCCGGCCCGGCCGCCGCCAGGGCGGCCAGCGCGGCTCCCGCAAGGAACCAGTGAGGGGTCTTCGGCATCGCCTTTTCGTCTCCCGTGGCAGGCGTCTGAGGGGCCAAGCTCAGCCGTCAGGATGGGGCGAAAAAGCGGCGTTCGGCATGAAGCTTTGTTCATGTGCCAGCGGCCCCGCGAAGCGGAATACGGTCGAGCTTTGATGTGGAGATCCCGATGCTCGCAGCCCTGCTGCTCGCGGCCGCCGTGGCCGCCCCTGCCCCTGCCCCCGATGCGGCGCCCGACCCGGCCGCCGTGCGGGCGATCGAGGCGGTGGCCTACGACTATGTGGACGGCCAGCTGGAGGGCGATCCGGCGCGCGTCGCCCGCGCCCTGCATCCCGACCTCGCCAAACGGGCGGTCGAGACCAACCCCGACGAGGTCTACGCCCTGCGCCGGATGTCGAAGGAGGAGCTGGTCGAGCTCACCCGCCAGGGCGTTCTGAAGACCCCGAAGGACCAGTGGAGCCGTTCGGTGAAGGTGCTGGACGTGGCGGGCGAGGTGGCGGTGGCCCGGGTCGAGACGCCCTGGTTCATCGACTACTTCCACCTCGGCCGGTTCGGCGAGCGGTGGGTGATCGTCAACGCCATGTGGCATCCCAAGCCGCGGCCGGCGGCCAGGGACTAGGGGAGAAGGCCTAGGACAGCGCGTTGCGGCAGGCGGCGGCCATGGCCAGCGGCCCCAGCGCCAGGGCGGCGGCGGCGTAGGCGCCCAGCAGGGCGAACCCGGCCTTCCATGGCAGGCCCGAGGCGAAGGCGTCCAGGGCGCCGCCGCCGAAGATCACCGGCGGGACGAACAGCGGCAGGACGATCACCGCCGTCAGCAGGCCCCCGCGGCGGGCGCCGAGGCTGAGCGCCGCGCCGATGCCGCCCATGAAGGCGAAGGCGACGCCGCCCAGCAGCGCGCAGGCGAAGATCATAGGGGCGAGCGCCGGCGAGGCGCCGAGCGCGATCGCGGCGACAGGCGCGGCCGCCGCCAGGGGCGCGCCGGTGGCCAGCCACTGGCCGAGGCACTTCACGGCGCAGGTGAGCTCCAGCGGCAGCGGCGAGAGCGCCAGCAGGTCCAGGGCCCCGTCCTCGAAGTCGCGCTCGAACAGCCGGTCGAGGGACAGCAGCGAGGCGAGCGCCAGGGCCACCCAGGCCGCCCCGGGCGCGATGGCCGCCAGCCGGTCGGGCTCGGGCCCGATCGCCAGCGGGATCAGGGTGGCGACGCCGGCGTAGAAGCCCACGGCCACCAGCGGGCCGCCGCCGCGGCCCCAGGCCAGGGCCGTCTCGCGGGCGAGCAGGGCGGAGAAGCGGCTCATGCGCCGAGATCCAGCGCGACCGCGGGGATGGGCAGCGGGTCGTGCACCGCGGCCACGATCATCCCGCCGTCGGCCAGGTGTCCGGCCATCAGCTCGCCCACGCGCGCGCGCCAGCCGGCGTCCAGCGGGCTGAGCGGCTCGTCCAGCAGCCAGAGCGGCCGGGGCGCGGCGGCCGTGCGCGACAGGGCCAGGCGCCGCCGCTGGCCCGCCGACAGGCGCCGGACCTCGAGGTCAAGCAGCCGGACGAGGTCGAAGGTCTCGGCCGCGGCCGCCGCCGAGGCCTCGGTCCCCCCGGACCAGACGCTCCAGAACACCAGCTCCTCGCGCACCGTGCGCCCGGGCTTCAGCCCGTCCTGGTGGCCGACGAAGTGCACGGCCGCGGCCCGCGCCTCGGCCGGTTCGGCCCCGCCGAAGCCGATCTCCCCCGCTTCCAGGCGCACGAGGCCGGCGATCGCCCGCAACAGGCTGGTCTTGCCCGAGCCGTTCGGCCCGGTCAGCGCGCAGGCCTGGCCGGCCGCGAGCGTCAGCCCCAGCCCCTCGAACAGCACCCGCCCGCCACGCCGGACGGACGCGTCGGAAATGACCAGCTCCGATATCATCGGCCGGCCTGCCCCGCCGCGGCGCTACCCCTCAGATTTTGCGAACGATTCGCAAGGTGCGCCGCGCATGGACGGGCGCGATGGCCGGGGCTATGAAGCGGCCGGCCGCCACCGCCCCAGGGGGCCAACGCCGCGCGGGGACGAACGCTGTGTGTCCGCCCCTTCAGAGCGCGCGATCCCTGGAACGTGTGGGAGGCCGGGAACAGAGAAAGGATCTCCCCTCATGGCGTCAGTCGACAGCCTGAAAACCCGCCGCGAGCTCGTGGTGGGCGACAAGACCTACGCTTACTACAGCCTTCGCGCCGCCGAGGAAGCGGGACTTTCGGGCGTTTCGCGCCTGCCCATCTCGATGAAGGTGCTGCTCGAGAACCTGCTGCGCAACGAGGACGGCCAGTCGGTCACCGCCGACGACCTGAAGGCCCTCGCCGCCTGGCTCGAGAACAAGGGCTCGGTCGAGCACGAGATCAGCTTCCGCCCCGCGCGGGTGCTGATGCAGGACTTCACCGGCGTGCCGGCGGTGGTGGACCTGGCCGCCATGCGTGACGCCATGACCGCGCTCGGCGGCGATCCCGAGAAGATCAACCCGCTGAACCCGGTCGACCTCGTCATCGACCACTCGGTGATGGTGGACTACTTCGGCACCACCAAGGCGTTCCAGAACAACGTCGAGCGCGAGTATGAGCGCAACATGGAGCGCTACCGCTTCCTGCGCTGGGGCTCGTCGGCCTTCAACAACTTCCGCGTGGTGCCGCCCGGCACCGGCATCTGCCACCAGGTGAACCTGGAGTACCTGGCCCAGACCGTCTGGACCAACACGGACGAGGGCCAGGAAGTCGCCTATCCCGACACCGTGGTCGGCACCGACTCCCACACCACCATGGTCAACGGCCTGTCGGTCCTGGGCTGGGGCGTGGGCGGCATCGAGGCCGAGGCGGCCATGCTGGGCCAGCCGATCCCGATGCTGATCCCGGAAGTCATCGGCTTCCGCCTGGACGGCGTCCTGCCCGACGGCACGACGGCGACCGACCTGGTGCTCACCGTCACCCAGATGCTCCGCAAGAAGGGCGTGGTCGGCAAGTTCGTCGAGTTCTACGGCCCGGGCCTGCAGCACCTGACGCTGGAAGACCAGGCGACCATCGCCAACATGGCCCCGGAATACGGCGCGACCTGCGGCTTCTTCCCGGTCACCCAGGCGACCCTGGACTACCTGACCGCCACCGGCCGCGACGCCGCCCGGGTGGCCCTCGTCGAGGCCTACGCCAAGGAACAGGGCCTGTGGCGTGACCCGTCCGATCCGGACCCGGTGTTCACCGACACGCTGGAGCTCGACCTCGGCACGGTCACGGCCTCGCTGGCCGGTCCGAAGCGTCCGCAGGACCGCGTGCTGCTCACCGAGGCGGCCGCCGAGTTCCGGGGCGCGCTGGCGAACGACTTCGGCAAGGCCGACGGCTACGCCGAGCGCTTCTCCGTGCAGGGGGAGAACTTCGACCTGGGGAACGGCGACGTGGTGATCGCCGCCATCACCTCGTGCACCAACACCTCCAATCCCAGCGTGCTGATCGCCGCCGGCCTGGTGGCCAAGAAGGCCGTCGAGAAGGGCCTGAAGGTGAAGCCGTGGGTGAAGACCTCGCTGGCCCCCGGCTCGCAGGTGGTCACCGACTACCTCAAGGCCGCCGGCCTGACGAAGCACCTGGACGCCCTGGGCTTCAACCTGGTGGGCTACGGCTGCACCACCTGCATCGGCAACTCGGGCCCGCTGCCCGAGCCGATCTCGGAGGCGGTGCAGAAGAACGACCTGGTGGCCGTGTCGGTGCTCTCGGGCAACCGCAACTTCGAAGGCCGGGTGAACCCCGACGTGCGGGCCAACTACCTGGCCTCGCCGCCGCTCGTGGTCGCCTACGCCCTGGCCGGCAACATGCTGATCGACCTGGCCAACGAGCCGCTGGGCGAGGGCAAGGACGGCCAGCCGGTGTTCCTGAAGGACATCTGGCCGACGACCGCCGAGATCGCCGCGCTCCAGCGCAAGCACGTGACGAACAAGATGTTCGCCACCCGCTACGCCGACGTCTTCAAGGGCGACAAGCACTGGCAGGGCATCAAGGTCGCGGGCGGCCAGACCTACACCTGGGACGTGGGCTCCACCTACGTGCAGAACCCGCCGTACTTCCAGGGCATGACCATGGAGCCGGCGCCGGTCACCGACATCGTCGAGGCCCGCGTGCTGGGCGTGTTCGGCGACTCGATCACCACCGACCACATCTCGCCGGCCGGCTCGATCAAGGCCTCGTCGCCCGCCGGCGTCTACCTGCGTGAGCGCCAGGTGCCCCAGTCCGAGTTCAACTCGTACGGCGCGCGCCGCGGCAACCACGAAGTGATGATGCGCGGCACCTTCGCCAACATCCGCATCCGCAACCGCATCACGCCCGAGATCGAGGGCGGGGTGACCAAGCACTTCCCGTCCGGCGACCAGATGTCGATCTACGACGCGGCCATGCGCTACCAGGCCGAAGGCCGGCCGCTGGTGGTCTTCGCCGGCAAGGAGTACGGCACCGGCTCGTCCCGCGACTGGGCGGCCAAGGGCACCAAGCTGCTGGGCGTCCGCGCCGTGGTGGCCGAGAGCTTCGAGCGCATCCACCGCTCGAACCTGGTCGGCATGGGCGTGCTGCCGCTGCAGTTCCTGCAGGAAGGCTGGCACAAGCTGGGCCTGACGGGCGAGGAGATCGTGACCATCCGCGGCCTCACCGACCTCGCGCCGCGCAAGCAGCTGATCGTCGAGATGTACCGTCCGAGCGATGGCCGCATCGCCCGCTTCCCGGTCCGCTGCCGGATCGATACGCCCACCGAGCTCGAGTACTTCAAGCAGGGCGGCGTGCTGAACTACGTGCTGCGCAGCCTGGCCAAGCCGGCCGCGTAAGCGCGCGAGCCTTCCGAACGCGATGGCGGGGCCCCGGCGACGGGGCCCCGTTTTCGCATGGGCGGCCCGTCAGCGGACCCGGGGGCGCACCGCGACTCCAGCGTGACCCAGCTCGGGCGCGAACCGCCGCTCGAGGTCGGCTTCGAACCGCGCCGCCGCGCCGCCCGAAACCGCTTCCGACATCCGGGTCATGGCGGCCGAGACGGACGGGTGCTCGGGGACGCAGGCGGCGGCCTCCGGGACGGGCTCGGAGCCGCGGTCCCGGTCGTCCAGCCGGACCGTGTACGGCTGCATGCAGGCGAGGCGGCCGGTGATGGACTCGATGCAGGGGTCGCGCTGCAGCCAGACCGAGACGGTCCAGGTGCACAGGATCGGCGGCGGGGCGGCGTCGGGCGAGGCGTCCGGGGCCGCCGCCGGCCTCGTCGCCTCCACGTCCACGCGCTGGAAGAGCTGGTAGCGGACCACGCCGCGCTCGGCCTGCTGGCCCTTGGCGAACACCACGAGGCGATCGTCCGTGGCGATGGCGAGGTTCACGCCCTCGGTGCGCAGCACCTCGGGGGCGGGCGGCGGCGGCGGGGGCGGCGGAGCCTGGAACATGCGGGTTTCCCTGAACGGCCTGCGACCGAGGGTAGCGGCTCCGCGGCCGGCGTCCATGGCTCACGGCTTGTTGAGATTTACAGCTCCGGGCGCAGCTTCTAAGTCGGGGGCGATGCGGAAAGCGGCGCTCGTCAGTCTGATCCTCGTCGCCGCGCCTGCGGCTGCGACCGCCAAGCCCCCGGTGCTGGTGGAGCTGTTCACCGCCCAGGGCTGCGGCGGCTGCGTCGAGGCCAACACCCACGTGAACAAGCTGGCCGAGCGGCCGGGCGTGCTCGCGCTGACCTACTCCGTCGATTACTGGGACTACCTCGGCTGGACCGACACCTTCGCCAAGCCCGAGTTCACGGACCGGCAGCGGGCCTATGTGACGCGGCTGAAGCTGCGCGAGCCCTATACGCCCCAGGTGGTGGTGGACGGCGACGAGGAGGCCCCGGGGCTGAAGGCCGCCGAGGTCGACCGGCTGGTCCGCGCCGCCGCCGCGGCCCCCCGCAACCCGCCGGACATGAAGTTCATCGGCGCGCGGCGGGTGGACGTCGGCTCGGGACGCGTCCCGTCCGGCGGCGCCGAGGTCTGGCTCATCCGCTACGACCCGCGCGAGATCGAGGTCGACGTGAAGGCGGGTGACAACCGCGGCGAGACGATCGTGCAGAGGAACGTGGTGCGCGAGATCAAGCGGCTGGGCGCCTGGCGCGGCCGGCCGCAGGCCTATCGCCTGGGCGAGCCTTCCGAGGAGGGCCTGAAGACCGTGGTCGTGGTGCAGGCGGCGCGCGGGGGCCGGGTGATCGGCGTCCTGCAGAAGGGCGCCTGAGGCCCGATACTCAAGGGCCAGATACGGCGATCCCCTCCGCAGACGCGAACCCGCGCGGCTGGAGAGAGGGACCGCACGGGCTGCGCTAGGGGAGGGGATACCAAAGCGCCGGTTGGCCAGTCCGCCGATCCAGGGGGGCTGGGGGGGCTGTTCAGGATCCGGGACCGCCAGGTCCGACCAACCGACAAGGCCAATATCGAAGCCGCATCAGGCGCGCGCGGGACCGAAATAAGGTCTTTTCGCGGCGTGGCGTGCAGGCTTGCGGACGGGGCCGCCGGCCCTATTTCGGGTGGCCCGACACAGGAAATTGCGTCAGGCTCTCGCACTGATGGCTTTCGATCCGAGCTATGCGGCCCCGCGCCAGGCCGGCGTCTTCTTCGAAAGGCGCGAACTGGAGCGGCTGCTGCGGCTCTACGGGCGCATGGTCGCTGCGGGCGAATGGCGCGACTACGGCATGGACAGCCTGCCGGACGCCGCCGTCTTCTCCGTCTTCCGCCGGACCGCGGAGGCCCCGCTCTACCGCATCGAGAAACGCCCCGCCCTGGCGAGGCGCCAGGGGGCCTGGGCGGTGGTGGGGCAGGGCGGCCTGATCCTGCGCCGGGGGCACGAGCTGGAGCAGGTGCTGCGCTTCTTCGACAAGGGCCGCTTCACGGTCGTGGACTGAAGTCCTCCCTGGCCAGCGCCAGGTAGACGCTGTCGCACCACTCTTCGCCGACCAGCCAGGTTCGCGCGGCCCGGTGGGTTTCGCGGAACCCGAGCTTCTCAAGCAGCCGTAGCGAGGCGCCGTTCCGCGGGTCGACGTCGGCGACGAGGCGGCCGACCGGGCGCGTGGCGAACACGTGCGCCAGGGCGGCCGAGAGCGCCTCGGTGGCCAGGCCCTGGCCCCACCAGTCGGGGTGGAGGATGTAGCCCACGCTGGGCAAGGCGTAGCAGCCAGCCTTGCCGATCACCTGGCCGTCCCGCTCGACGACGAAGTCCTCCCCGTCCGAGGCGATCATGTCGTCCAGCCAGGCCCGGGTGCCGGCCAGGTCCGCGTGCGGCGGGGTCGACCAGTAGCGCATGGCGGCCGGATTGCTCAGGACGGCGTGCATGGCGAGAAGGTCGTCCGGCCGGGCGCGGCGCAACTTCAGGCGGGGCGTGACGAGCTCGACCATGGCGCCTTCTAGCGCCCCCGCGGCCCATGAAAAAACCCCGGCGGTCGCCCGCCGGGGTTCTCTCGTCTTGGGGTCCGCTGCGCGGCCTAGCGGCGCTGGCCGAAGAGCTGCAGCAGGAATTGGAAGAGGTTGATGAAGTTGATGTAGAGGCTGAGCGCGCCGTAGTTGGTCGCCACGCCCATCGCCGCCTGGTTCCCGCCCAGCTCGTAGTAGGTCATCTTCAGGCGCTGGGTGTCGTAGGCGATCAGGCCCGCGAAGATGAACACGCCGAGCACGCTGATGAGGAAGTTCATCATCGAGTTCTGCAGGAAGATGTTCACGATCGAGGCGATCACCAGGCCGATCAGGCCGACCAGCAGGAAGCTGCCGAAGCCGGTCAGATCCTTCTTCGTGGTGTAGCCGAACAGGCTCAGGCCGCCGAAGGCCGTGGCGGTGATCAGGAAGGTCGTGGCGATCGAGCCGCCGGTGTAGATCAGCGTCCACACGCCCAGGCCCGCGCCGATCAGCGCGACGATCGTCCAGTAGAGGATGCCGGAGCTGCGCGGCGTCGCGTTGCGAAGGGCGAACATGCCGAACAGCATCACCGCCAGCGGCGCGAAGGCGACGATCGTGCCGAGCATGGTCATGCCGGCCAGGCGGCCGTCGGGCGTGACGGCGTACATCAGGTCGCGCACCGGCGGATATTGGCCGGTCAGGAAGGCCAGGGCGGCCGAGACCACCAGGCCCAGCGCCACCTTGTTGTAGACGCCGAGCATGAAGCTGCGAAGTCCCGCGTCCACCGACATGTCGGCGCGATCCGCCGGGATCGTGCGCGCGTAGCCGCGGTTGAAGTCGCTCATGAGAGGCTCTGCCCTTTTTCGTCGCGTCCCAGTCGGACGCAGGTTGAATATCGTTTTGCCAAGGCGGCTAGGCAAGGGCTCACGGCCCCGTTGGTTCCGAAAAACCGAGGTGAGACAAGGCTCCAGATGAAGCTCCTGACGTCGCACGGGGTTGGCCCGACGGGGGCCGCGCCTAAATGGGGGGCCATGCCTTCCCGCCTCACCCGCCGCGGCCTCCTGGCGCTCGCCGCGGCCTCGGCCGCCGCCCCCGGTGCATTGGCGGCCCCCGTCCGTCCTGCCCCGATCCGTCGCGTCTCGATCCTGGGGGACTCGATCGCCGTCGGCTTCGGCCTGCCGGCGGGCCAGGCCCTGCCGGCCAGGCTGCAGGCCGAGCTCGCCCGCCTGGGCGTGCCCGCCCGCGTCACGCCCGCGGGCCGGGTCGGCGACACTACGGCCGGCGGCCTGCGCCGCCTGGACCGCGCCGCGCCGGCTGGGACCGACCTCGTCGTCGTGGCCCTCGGCGGCAACGACCTGCTGCTCGGCGCCGAGCCGCGCGAGGTGCGCGCCAACCTCGACGCCATCGTGCGGCGGCTGAAGGCCCGCGGGGTGCGCGTGGTGCTGGCCGGGGTCCGCGCGCCGCCGCTCCTGAGCGGCGCCTGGGCCAGCGCCTTCGACGAGGCCTTCGCCAGCGTCGCCCGCACGCACCGCGTGACCTTCGTGCCCGACATGCTGGCCGGGGTGGCGCTCAACCCGCGCCTGAACCAGCGCGACGGCATCCATCCGAACGCCGCCGGCGTCGAGGTCATCGCCCGGCGGCTCGCCCCGTCCGTGGCGAAAGCCCTGATGGCCGGACGGGGGGCGGCGGGCTAAGAGGCGAGGCCATGATCCGCCTGTTCGCCGCCCTGCCGCTGCCGCCCGACATCGTCCGCGGCCTCGTCAGACGCCAGACCGGCGTCGACGGCGCGCGCTGGCGCGAACCCGACAGCCTGCACATCACCCTGCGCTTCTTCGGCGAGGTGCGCGAGGACGTCGCCCGCGACCTCGACACCGAGCTCGCCGGCATCGACGCCCCGCCATTCGAGATCGAGCTGGAGGGCGCCGGCGCGTTCGGCGAGGGCCGCGACATCCATGCGATCTGGGCCGGGGTCGCCGAGAGCGCGCCGCTGCGCCGGCTGGCCGAGGCCTGCGAGACCGCCGCCCGCCGGGCGGGCCTCAAGCCCGAGAAGCGCCGCTACCGGCCGCACGTGACCCTGGCCTATCTCAAGCAAGCCGACCCGCCGGAAGTCGCCGCCTGGATCCAGGCCAACAACCTCCTGAAGTCGCCGCCGATCCCGGTGGACCGCTTCGCCCTCTACTCCAGCGTCCTGGGCTCCGAACGCGCCCTCTACCGCGTCGAGGCCGAGTACCCGCTGGGCTGAGGCGGCGCCCTACGCCTCTACCGCATGGTCCTTGAGGACGCCCAGGGGCACGATGGCCAGAGTCTCCTCGTGGGTGGCCTCCAGCACGACCCGGGGCGCGGCGTCGGCGTCGAGCGCCTCCTTCCAGCGCGGGGCGCAGAGGCACCAGCGGTCGCCGGGCTTCAGCCCCGGGAAGGCCAGCTCGGGCCGCGGCGTCGACAGGTCGTTGCCGACGCCCTTCGAGAACGCCAGGAACTCGGCCGTCATCACGGCGCAGACCGTGTGCATGCCGAGGTCGTGCGGCCCCGTCTCGCAGCAACCGTTGCGGAAGAAGCCCGTCACCGGGTCGACGGAGCAGGGCTGCAGCTCGCCGCCCAGCACGTTGCGGGCGCCGGCGTCGTAGCGGAGCGGGCGGATGGCCATGGGCGCATCCTAAACGCTAAGACGGGGTGTCCGCCAAGGCGCTGAAGGAGCCTCGTCCGCCCAATGTCCGCTCTCGCCCGTCCCCGCCGCAGCGCGCTCTACCTGCCCGCCTCCAACGCCCGCGCGATCGAGAAGGCCCGGGAGCTGGCCTGCGACGTGGTGATCCTCGACCTGGAGGACGCCGTCGCCCCCGAGCAGAAGGAGGAGGCCCGCGCCCAGGCCGTGGCCGCCGTGAAGGCCGGCGGCTTCGGCCCGCGCGAGGTGGTGATCCGCGCCAATGGCCTCGACACGCCCTGGGGCGCCGAGGACCTTGCCGCCGCGGCCCAGGCCGGGTCGGACGCGGTCCTGGTCCCGAAGGTGTCCTCGGCCGAGGACCTCGCCGCCTGTGCCGGGGCCGCCGGGAGCCTGCGGATCTGGGCGATGATCGAGACCTGCCAGGCCATGCTGCGCCTGGACGCCCTGGCCGGCGCCTCGCGCGCGCATCGCACGGACGTGTGGGTGATCGGCACGAACGACCTGGCCAAGGAGATGCGCTGCCCGCTCACGCCGGAACGCACGCCCCTGCTGCCGGCGCTCAGCTTTGCAGTGATGGCGGCGCGGGCCCACGGCCTGTCGATCCTCGACGGCGTCTACAACGAGATCGCCGACGCCGAAGGCGTTGCGGCGCAGTGCGCCCAGGCCCTGGCGTTCGGCTTCGACGGCAAGACCCTGATCCACCCTTCGCAGATCGAAGCGGCCAATCGCGCGTTCACTCCCGAGCCCGGCGCCGTCGCCTGGGCGCGCACGATCGTCTCGGCCTTCGAAGCGCCGCAGAACGCCCAACGCGGCGTGCTGAAGGTGGAGGGCCGGATGGTCGAGCGCTTGCATCTGGCCGAGGCCCGGCGCCTGATCGCCGTGGCCGACGCCATCGCCGCGCACGAGGGAGGCGGATGAGGACGAGGGCAGGAACGATCGCAGCCGGACTGCCGGCGCTGATAGTCGCGCTGATCGGGGCCGCGCCCGCGGCCGCGCAACCCGCGGCCGATCCCATCGGCGCCCTGCTGGGCGAGCCGCCATCGGAGGCGGCCGATCCGCCGAAGCCTGAGCTTCTGCCCGCCGTCGCCGCGCCCCCGCCGATCCAGGGCGTCGCCTACGACTCCCGCATCCGCGCCTCGATGGCGTCGGCCCAGGGCTTCCAGGGGTCGCTGGACGGCGGCTGGCTGCTGATGGCGGACGGCGCGCCGCTCTACGAATTCCAGCTGGTCGACCGGGGCGACGGCGCCCTCGAAGGCGCCTGGCGCGACATCCGCCGGCCGCTCGCGCCGGCCGCCTCGGGCCTCGTCGACGAGGCGGCGCGGTCCGGCGCCGAGGTGATCCTGCGCTTCGACGGCGCCCGCGTCGCGGTCCTCAGGGCCGTCCCCGGCGGCGGCTGGAATGGCGAGCTGCGCGAGGCGGGCGGCGCGCGCCGGCCCGTCAGCCTAGCGCGGCGCGCGCCCTAGCCAGCGCCGCCAAGAGCGCCTGCGGCGTATAGGGCTCCGTCGCGCCCGCGCCCCAGACCGGCCCGGGCCAGGCCGGATCGTCGGCCCGCCTGCCCACCACATGGACGTGGAGCTGCGGCGTGACGTTGCCCAGCTGGCCGACATTCAGCTTCTCCACCGGCCGGCCCAGCGCCTCGCCGGCCGCGCGGACGGCGTCGCCCGCCAGCAGGATCTCGTCCATCAGCCTCGCCCGGTCGGCGGGAGACAGGTCCTCCAGCTCGCGGACGCCCTCGACCCGCGGGATCAGCACGATCCAGGGGAAGCGCGCGTCCGCCTGCAGCCGCGCCTCGCAGAGCGGAAGGGCGGCCAGGGCGTGCGACGTGGCCTCGAAGGCGGGGTCGATCCGGAACATCGGCCAGGGCCTGCGGCATTGCAGCATCGCCGTCAATTGGCTACGGACCCGGCGCGCAGCCGCGTGTTTTCGCCACGAGTTTTGGAAGGAGCCGTCCCATGGCCTCGAAGCCGCCCATCCGAGTCGCCGTCACCGGGGCCGCCGGCAACATCGGCTACGCCCTGCTCTTCCGCATCGCCTCGGGCGAGATGCTGGGCAAGGACCAGCCGGTCATCCTGCAGCTCCTGGAGATCCCCGCCGAGGGCCCGCAGAAGGCGCTCAAGGGCGTGGCCATGGAGCTCGAGGACTGCGCCTTCCCGCTGCTGCAGGACATGGTGCTGACCGACGACGCCAACGTCGCCTTCAGGGACGCCAACTGGTGCCTGCTGGTGGGCTCCAAGCCCCGTGGTCCCGGCATGGAGCGCGCCGACCTGCTGAAGGACAACGGCAAGATCTTCATCGCCCAGGGCAAGGCCATCGACGCCGTGGCCGCCGATGACGCCCGCGTCGCGGTGGTCGGCAACCCCTGCAACACCAACGTCATGATCGCCGCCAGCCAGGCCAAGCGCCTGACGCCGGACCGCTTCACCGCCATGGTGCGCCTGGACGAGAACCGCGGCCGCGCGCAGCTCGCCAAGAAGGCCGGCGTGTCGATCAACGACGTCTCCGAGCTGTTCATCTACGGCAACCACAGCCCGACGATGTTCGCCGACTTCACCCACGCCAAGATCGGCGGCAAGGCGGCGGCGGACGTGATCAACGACCGCGCCTGGCTCGAGAACGAGTACCTGCCCACCGTCGGCAAGCGCGGCGCGGCGATCATCGAGGCCCGGGGCCAGAGCTCGGCGGCCTCGGCGGCCAACGCCCTGATCGACCATGTGCGCAGCCTGAACACCGTGGGCGAGGTCCACTCGATCGCGGTGAACTCGGAAGGCCGCTACGGCTTCGCCGAGGGCGTGTGGGCCGGCATGCCGGTGAAGACCACCGCGCCGGGCGCCTACGAGGTCGTCACCAGCTACGAGATGGACGACTTCGCCAAGTCGAAGATCAAGATCACCAACGACGAGCTGGTCGCCGAGCGCGACACCGTCAAGGACATGCTGGGCTAAGGCTTCACGGCAGCGCCCGTTGTGGAAGGGCCTCCGGCGCCGCCGGGGGCCCTTTCCTTTTGCGCGCTAGTAGTCCGCCAGGTCGTCCAGCTCGGCGATCCGCTGGCGGTAGACGCTCTCGACGGCGTCGGGTGAGTGGCGGGCGGCGTCCTCGCGGATCGCCAGCCAGTCGTCCTGTTCGGCGCGCAGCTCGCGGTAGGGGATCCCCGCCGCCACGGCGCGTTCGAAGGCGCGGTCGAGCCGCCGGTCCAGGCCGGCCAGGCGCGGATCGCCGCACACCATCCGTTCCGAGCGCGTCCCGGCGTAGCGGCAGTCGAAGCTGGGCCGCGGCGCAGGCGCCGAGACCCGCACGGGCGTCGGCGCCGGCTCGGGCGGCCGGACCCTCGGAGGGGCGATAGGCGCGGCGATCTCGCGCGGCTCGTCGGTTGTCTTGGCGGGGACATGGACCGCTCGAACGGGCCGGGCGGGCGCGGCGCGCGCAGCGCGCGTCTCGGCAGCCTTCGCCATCTCGGCGGGCAGCACCTCGAGCTTGCCGGCGGGGGCCGGCGCCTCCGGCGGCGGCGCGGGCTGCGCCACCTCGACCGGCACGGTCGCCGCCGACGAGGCCGTCACGGGCTGCATGGGGGCAGGAGGCGGGGCCTCCCGGACGAGGTCGGGCTTGGCCAGCAGGCCGAACGCCAGGCCCGCGGCGATCGCCGCCGCTCCGCCGCCCAGCAGCGTGTTGCGTGAAATCCGCCTGCGAGGACGGCGCACGCCCCTGTATTCGTGCGGCTCGAATTGCCGGGGCGGCGGGCGCTCGATCCTCAGCTCGTCATCCTCGCGGCGGGGGCCGACGCCCGCAAAGCCGTTGTAGGTCACGCCGGACCAGGGGTCGCCGATACGCTCGGTCGCCATGAATCTCGATCTCTTACGTCTCGGTCCCTCGCGCTCCGAAAGCCGCAGCCCGCCGGAGGGTTGCAAATGCGAAGGTCGTTCCCGGGCCGGCTCAGTAGTCGCGGGCGTCGCGGGCCAGGTCGTTCAGCTCGGCGATCCGGGCGACGTAGACGTCCTCCACCGCCCAGGAGCCGTCGCGCGCCGCGGCCGCCCGGGCCTGACGCCAGCGCTCCTGCTGCCGGCGCAGGGCCGCCGCCGGCACGCCGGCCGCCTCGGCGTCGCGGAACGCTCGCTGCAGCTGGCGGTCGCGCTGGCCGAGCCGGGGGTCGGCGCAGACCAGGGCCTCGCCCGGATCGGGGGAGGCGCAGGGCGCGGCCTTGGCGAGCCGCATCGGCCCCTCGCCGCGCGGGCTGGGCGCCGTCTTCTTCGGCGTGGCCGCCGGGGCCGCAGGCTTCGACGCGGGCTTCGTTTTGGGCGCCGCCGCCGCTCGGGCGGGCGTTTTCGGCTTGGTCTTGGCGGGCTTTTCCGCGGCCTTGGCCTTGGCGAGCTTGGCCTCGCGTCTGCGCTTGTCGTCGGCGGCCTTGGCCTTCGCAGGCTCGGGCCTGGACTTGGGCTTGACGGCCTTGGTTTTCGTCGTCTGCGGGGACTTCCCGGCGGCCGCGGACGACTTGGACGGCTTGCCCCCGGCGACCTCGCCCGCCTTCCTGTTTTCGGCCTTCTTCTTCTCGGCCTTCTTCTCCGTCTTCTTGTCCGCCGCCTTCTTTTCGACCGTGGCCTTCTTCTTCGACGGGGCCTTCTCGGCCGTCTTCGCGGACTTGTCCGCCTTCGCCGCGGCCTTGGGTTCCGGCTTCGGGGGCTTTCGGGCGGCGGCCTTCGCCTTGGCGGCAGGGGACGCCGGCTCCGCCTTCACCTCGGTCTTCGGCTCGGGCTCTGCTTTCGGCGGGGGCGCGGGCTGGATGGCGGGGGTCGGCGGCGGCAGGACGGTGACCGGGGCTGCGACCGGGGCAGTGGCCTTCATCAGCCCGGCGGGCGGCCCGAGGGGAGGGCCCATGGGAGGACGGGGCGCGTAGGGCCGCACGCCCTCGCCCATGTCCGGCGGCATGACCTCCAGCAGCGACTCCACCGGCGGAAGCGCATCGTCGACGACGATCTGCAGGCTGCGCATGGAACCGGCGGGCTCGGCCTCGGGCGGCGGCGCGGTCTCGGCCAGGCGTTCCCCGTCCGAGGGCCTCGCCCACAGCCCCAGGCCCGCGCCCAGCGCGCAGGCGCCGACCACGCCGGCCAGGACGAGGCGCCCGCCCCGGCGGGTGGTCTGGCCGTGATCTTCGAACTGGTCGTGCGCCATCGGCGACCCCTCGTGGTACGGGTCCCTCGATGCGCAGGCGGAAGGGGACTCGGGCGCGGCCGCCCGAGGTTCGCCCCACCCGAACGCTCTCCCAGTCCAGATAAAGGCGGAAAATGGTGACGATTCCAATACCTACGCTTGAGACAGAACGCCTCATTCTGCGCGCGCCGGAACCCGGCGACTTCGAGCCCTGGGCCGCGTTCGCCGCGGACGCCGAGGCGGCCCGGTTCATCGGCGGGGCCCAGGACAGAATCGGCGCCTGGCGGATCATGAGCGTGATGGCCGGCGCCTGGATCGTTCGGGGCTACTCGATGTTCTCGGTGGTGGAGAAGGCCTCGGGCGCCTGGGTTGGCCGGGTGGGGCCGTGGCGGCCCGAGGGCTGGCCGGGGACTGAGGTCGGCTGGGGTATCGCCCGCGAGCACTGGGGCAAGGGCTATGCGCCCGAGGCGGCGGAGGCGGCCATCGACTGGGCGTTCGACACGCTGGGCTGGACCGAGGTGATCCACACCATCGAGGCGGCCAACGTGAATTCGCAGAAGGTCGCCCGGCGGCTGGGCTCGGCGATCCTGCGCCAGGCCGTGCTGCCGCCGCCGATGAACGTGGCCGTCGACGTCTGGGGCCAGAGCCGGGAGGACTGGATGGCCCGCCGCGCCCAACGCCGGATCCGGCGCTAGATCCAGCCCCGGTCCCGCAGCTGGCCGGCGTAGGTGCGGCTGACGGGAACCTGGGCGCCGTCCTTCAGGGTCAGGGTGGCCCGGCCGTCGCCGCGCTTGGCGTCCACGATGGCGTCCCGGGCGACCCACCACGAGCGGTGCACCTGCAGGCCCTCGAGCCCCTCCAGTTCGGCCACGGCGTCGGCCAGCCGCATCAGGATCAGGTCCTGACCCCTGGAGGTGTGGAGCCTGAGGTAATGGTCCTCGGCCTCGACGGCCCAGACCTCGGCCCCGCGGAGCTTCAGGGGCAGGCGGTCCAGGAACTTCGGCGGCGCCGCAGGAGCGGCGGGGTCGGCCCCGCGACGGGCCTCGATCAGGCTGAAGAGGGCGGTGATCGCCAGGGCGACGACGAAGACGTAGAGGAACAGGACCGGCAGCGCCGCGGCCGGCAGCTTCGATCCCAGGACGAGCCGGGTTCCGCCCCAGACGATCAGCGTGAACGGGGCGGCCATGACCGCCGACACCGCCGGCCCCACGATCCACCAGGGCCTGGGCTCCGCGCGCGGGGCGCGGAAGACGCGGCGCGCGACGAAGCCGCCCCAGAGATAGCCCAGGAACATCACTCCCAGCCAATAGGCGCTGCGGCGCGCCAGCGGCGCGTCCCCGGTGTCGAAGGCGCCCGTCAGGGTCATGAAGAGGGCGAAGGCCACGGTCACCGCCAGGCCGCGCAGCCAGCCGGCGAGGTCGTCGTAGGGCGTCAGCCGGACGAGAAGGCGGCTCATGCCGCCGCTCGCGAAGCGTGAACGGCGGACCGCGGCCGTTCGCGAAGCCCGGCCGTCCCCCGACGCATCCGCTGTCGCGCCCTCAAGGCCACCCCGCCATCACCCGGTCCGACCGGCGCCGACGCGCCGCCTGGACCGGAGATAGAGCATGTCGCAAGCCTTCGAAAAGCCCGCCCGCAAGTTCGGCTTCGGGACCTACTTCGCCCTGGCCATGGTTGCGGTGGCCGCGATCCTGACCCTGGCGCTCGGGCCGTTCTGGCTGGGCGTCTTCCGGATGGCCGGGGAGGCGCGGCCGCACGCCCCGGACCTTTCGCTGTTCGCCGGACTTTCGACGCCCATCAAGATCCACCTCGTCACCGCCCTGGCGGCGCTGGCGCTGGGCGGGGTGCTGATGGCCGCGCGCAAGGGGCGGACCTTCCACCGCCTCGCCGGCTGGACCTGGGTGGGACTGGTGTCGGTCAGCGCGGGCGTCACGGTCTTCATCACCAGCCTGAACAACGGGAGCTGGTCCTGGATCCACCTGTTCACCGGCTGGACCCTGCTGGTCCTGCCGCTGGCCGTCCTCGCGGCCAAGCGCCACGACGCCGCCCGGCACCGGCGGCGGATGATGGGCCTGTTCTACGGCGCCTTCGCGATCAACTTCTTCATCGCCTTCATTCCGGGTCGGGTGATGTGGGCGATGGTGTTCGGCTGAGGCGCCGGCCGAGCCTTGCTCACGCTGGGGAAGCACCGTGAAGGATAACGCGGTTCAAGGGGGCCCGCGCGGTTGTCATCGAGGGGCGCGGCGCCTATAAGCCCCGTCACTCGCCGCCCGGGCGAGGTGTCCGGCAACTGCGCCCAAGGCCTCATGAACATCCACGAACATCAAGCCAAAGCCGTCCTCGCAGAGTTCGGCGTGGCCGTCCCGCGCGGGTATCCCGCGTTCTCCGTCGATGAAGCCGTCCAGGCCGCCGAGAAGCTCGGCGGCCCTGTCTTTGTGGTGAAGTCCCAGATCCACGCCGGCGGGCGCGGCAAGGGCCGGTTCGAGGGCCTGGGCCCCGACGCCAAGGGCGGCGTGCGCGTCGTCAAGTCGGTGGACGAGGTGAAGGCCAACGCCGAGGAGATGCTGGGCCGGGTGCTCGTGACCCACCAGACCGGCGCGGCCGGCAAGCAGGTGAACCGCCTCTACATCGAGGAAGGCGCGCAGATCGCCAAGGAATTCTACCTGTCGCTGCTGGTGGACCGCGAGACGAGCTGGGTCTCGGTCGTGGCCTCCACCGAGGGCGGCATGGACATCGAGGAAGTGGCGCACGCCACGCCCGAGAAGATCGTCACCTTCTCCATCGACCCGGCCACCGGCGTCTTCCCGCACCACGGCCGCCACCTGGCCAAGGCGCTGGGCCTGACCGGCGGCCTCGCCAAGGAAGCGGCCACGCTGCTGAACCAGCTCTACGCGGCGTTCCTGGCCAAGGACATGTCGATGCTGGAGATCAACCCGCTGATCGTCACGGGCGATGATCACCTGCGGGTGCTGGACGCCAAGGTCAGCTTCGACTCCAACGCCCTGTTCCGCCACGCCGACGTCGTCGCGCTGCGCGACGAGAGCGAGGAGGACCCGAAGGAGATCGAGGCCTCCAAGTACGACCTCAGCTACATCGCCCTCGACGGCGAGATCGGCTGCATGGTCAACGGCGCGGGCCTGGCCATGGCCACCATGGACATCATCAAGCTCTACGGCGCCGAGCCCGCCAACTTCCTCGACGTGGGCGGCGGGGCCAGCAAGGAGAAGGTGACGGCCGCCTTCAAGATCATCACCGCGGACCCGAACGTGAAGGGCATCCTGGTGAACATCTTCGGCGGCATCATGCGCTGCGACATCATCGCCGAGGGCGTGGTGGCCGCGGTCAAGGAAGTGGGCCTGAAGGTGCCGCTGGTCGTCCGCCTCGAGGGCACGAACGTCGACCTGGGCAAGAAGATCATCAACGAGAGCGGCCTGAACGTGATCGCCGCGAACGATCTGTCGGACGGAGCCGAGAAGATCGTGAAGGCCGTCCGGGGGGCTGCGTAAGAGAATGTCGATCCTTATCGGTAAGGACACCCGCGTCATCTGCCAGGGCATCACCGGCAGCCAGGGCACCTTCCACACCGAACAGGCCATCGCCTACGGGACCAAGATGGTCGGCGGCGTCACGCCGGGCAAAGGCGGCCAGACGCACGTCGGCCTGCCCGTGTTCGACACCGTCGCCGAGGCGGTGAAGGAGACCGGCGCCGAGGCCAGCGTGATCTACGTGCCGCCGCCGTTCGCCGCGGACTCCATCCTCGAGGCGATCGACGCCGAGGTGCCGCTGATCGTCTGCATCACCGAGGGCATCCCGGTGACCGACATGATCAAGGTCAAGCGCGCGCTCTCGGGCTCGAAGAGTCGGCTGATCGGGCCGAACTGCCCGGGCGTGCTGACGCCTGGCGAGTGCAAGATCGGCATCATGCCGGGCAACATCTTCAAGCGCGGCTCGGTGGGCGTTGTTTCCCGCTCGGGCACGCTTACCTATGAGGCCGTGTTCCAGACCACGCAGGTGGGCCTCGGCCAGACGACGGCCGTCGGCATCGGCGGCGACCCCGTCAAGGGCACCGAGTTCATCGACGTGCTGGACATGTTCCTGAAGGACCCCGAGACCGAGTCGATCATCATGATCGGCGAGATCGGCGGCTCCGCCGAGGAAGACGCGGCCGAGTTCATCAAGAATTCAGCTATCAAGAAGCCTATGGTCGGCTTCATCGCGGGACGCACGGCGCCTCCGGGCCGCCGCATGGGTCACGCGGGCGCGATCATCTCCGGCGGCAAGGGCGGAGCCGAGGACAAGATCGCCGCGATGGAAGCCGCGGGCATCCGCGTCTCGCCGTCGCCGGCGAAACTCGGCGAGACCCTGGTCGAGGTGCTGAAGGGCGCCTGAGGGACGATATTTTAGCGTAAGGGCGGTTCGCGCCGGCGCCTTCTCGAAAAGGTCCGCGGACCGGCCCGGAAGGCGGAGACATGGCGGACGACGCAGGCCTGATCAACGAAGTTCTGGCCGAGACTTCATTCCTCTACGGCGGCAACGCCGCGTTCGTGGAGGACCTCTACGCGAAATGGGCGGCGAACCCGGAGTCGGTCGAGCCGTCCTGGCGCGCCTTCTTCGCCTCGCTCGCCGACCGCGCCGACGAGGTGAAGGCCGCCGCCCAGCGTCCCGCCTGGACAAGGCCGTCCGCGCCCCAGCCGCGGCCCGAGTGGCTGTCGGCGATCGACGGCCTGTGGCCGGCGGTCGAGGCCAAGCTCGGCCAGAAGGTCGCCGAGCGTAAGCCCGCCGCCACCCAGGACGAGGTCCGCGCCGCCACCCTGGATTCGCTGCGCGCGATCATGATGATCCGGGCCTACCGGATGCGCGGCCACCTGAAGGCCAACCTGGACCCGCTGGAGATCGCCACGACCCCCGGCGACGCCTCCGAGCTGGACCCGGCCACCTACGGCTTCGCCGAGGCCGACTTCGACCGCCCGATCTTCCTCGACTACGTGCTGGGCCTCGAGACCGCGACCCTGCGCGAGATCCTCGAGATCCTGCGCCGCACCTACTGCGGCAACGTCGGCGTGCAGTACATGCACATCTCCGATCCCAAGGAGAAGGCCTGGCTGCAGGAGCGGATCGAGGGCCGCGACAAGGAGATCGCCTTCACCAAGGAAGGCAAGGTCGCGATCCTGAAGAAGCTGATCGAGGCCGAGGGCTTCGAACGCTTCCTGCACCGCCGCTTCCCCGGCACCAAGCGCTTCGGCCTGGACGGCGGCGAGGCCATGGTCCCGGCGCTGGAGCAGATCATCAAGCGCGGCGGCGCGATGGGCGTGAAGGACATCGTGGTCGGCATGCCGCACCGCGGGCGCCTGAACGTCCTGGCCGCCGTGATGGGCAAGCCCTACCACATCATCTTCCACGAGTTCCAAGGCGGCTCGTCGGTGCCCTCCGACGTCGAGGGCTCGGGCGACGTGAAGTACCACCTGGGCGCCAGCTCGGACCGCGAGTTCGACGGCAACAGCGTGCACCTGTCGCTGACCGCCAACCCCTCGCACCTGGAGATCGTCAACCCGGTGGTGATCGGCAAGGCGCGGGCCAAGCAGGCCTTCACCCTGCGCGACAACCCCGACGCTGGGCGCAGCCACGTCCTGCCGCTGCTGCTGCACGGCGATGCCGCCTTCGCCGGCCAGGGCGTGGTGGCCGAGTGCTTCGCGCTGTCGGGCCTGAAGGGCTACGGCGTGGGCGGCACCATGCACTTCGTGGTGAACAACCAGATCGGCTTCACCACCAGCCCGAAGAACTCCCGCTCCTCGCCCTATCCGTCCGACGTGGCGCTGATGGTCGAGGCGCCGATCTTCCACGTGAACGGCGACGACCCGGAAGCGGTGGTCTTCGCCGCCAAGGTCGCCACCGAGTACCGCCAGCTGTTCGGCAAGGACGTGGTGGTCGACATGTTCTGCTACCGCCGGTTCGGTCACAACGAGGGGGACGACCCCACGATGACCCAGCCCCTGATGTACGCGAAGATCAAGGGCCACCCGTCGGTGAAGGACCTCTACGCCCAGCGCCTGGTGGCCGAGGGCGTGGTCAGCCAGGCCGAGGCCGACGGCTGGACCGCGGAGTTCGAGGCCTTCCTCGACGCCGAGTTCGACTCCGGCAAGGTCTACAAGGCCAACAAGGCGGACTGGCTGGACGGCAAGTGGTCGGGCCGCAAGCCGTCGGGCGAGGAGAAGCCCACGACCGGGGTGCCGAAGCAGAAGCTGCTCGACCTCGGCCGCAAGATGACCTCGATCCCCGAGCGCATCACCGCCCACAAGACCGTCGAGCGGGTCATCTCGGCCCGGCGCGATGCGATCGAGAAGGGCGAGGGGATCGACTGGGCGACCGCCGAGCACCTGGCCTTCGCCACCCTGCTGGACCAGGGCTATCCGGTGCGCCTGTCCGGTCAGGACAGCGTCCGCGGCACCTTCAGCCAGCGCCACTCGGGCCTGATCGACCAGAAGACCGAGGAGGTCTACTTCCCGCTCCGCAACCTGGGGCCCAGCCAGGCCCACTTCGAGGTGCTGGATTCGGCGCTCTCGGAAGAGGCGGTGCTGGGCTTCGAGTACGGCTTCTCGCTGACCGACCCCGACACCCTCGTCATGTGGGAGGCCCAGTTCGGCGACTTCGCGAACGGCGCCCAGGTGGTGGTGGACCAGTTCATCTCGTCGGGCGAGCGCAAGTGGCTGCGGATGAGCGGCCTGACCCTGCTGCTGCCGCACGGCTACGAAGGCCAGGGCCCCGAACACTCCTCGGCCCGCCTCGAGCGCTATCTGCAGCTTTGCGCCGAGGAGAACATGCAGGTGGTCCACCCGACCACCCCGGCCAACTACTTCCACGTGCTGCGCCGGCAGATGGTGCGCGAGTTCCGCAAGCCGCTGATCGTCATGACGCCCAAGAGCCTGCTGCGCCACAAGCGGGCGGTCTCGAACCTGGTCGACATGGCGGAAGGCTCCAGCTTCCACCGCGTGCTGGTGGACGGCGCCGAGGCGGGCTGCGACGTGGGCGGCGTGACCCTGAAGCCCGACGACAAGATCACCCGCGTGATCCTCTGCTCGGGCAAGGTCTACTTCGACCTGGTGGAGCACCGCGCCAAGACCGGCCGCGACGACATCTACCTGCTGCGCCTGGAGCAGTTCTATCCCTGGCCGATGAAGTCGGTGACCAACGAGCTGAAGCGGTTCAAGAACGCCGAGCTGATCTGGTGCCAGGAGGAGCCCAAGAACATGGGCGGCTGGACCTTCGTCGACCCGTGGCTGGAGCTGACGCTGGAGCGGATGAACGTCAAGGCCAAGCGCGCCCGCTACGTCGGCCGTCCGGCCTCGGCCTCGACCGCCGCCGGCCTGATGAGCCGCCACCTGAAGGAGCTCGAGGCGTTCCTCACGGAAGCCTTCGCCTGAACCCCATTTCCCTGACCCGCACTCTGTTTGTGTCCGAGACCCGATAAGGAGCGAAATCCCCAAATGGCCGACATCATGACGCCAGCGCTGGGCGAATCCGTCACCGAAGCGACGGTGGCGCGCTGGACGAAGAAGGCCGGTGACGCCGTCCGCAAGGACGAGATCCTCGTCGAGCTCGAGACGGACAAGGTGAGCCTGGAAGTGGCCGCCCCCGCCGACGGCGTGCTGGCCGAGATCGCCGCCGACGAAGGCGCGACGGTCGAGCCCGGCGCCGTGCTGGGCCGCATCACCGAAGGCGCCGGCGCCCCGGCGCCGAAGGCCGAGGCGCCCAAGGCGGCCGCCCCCTCGTCCACGCCGACGCCGGTCCCGGCCGGCGAGCTGCAGCCCGAGCCGACCCCCGGCAAGGCCGTCCCGACCTCGGCCCCGGTGCCGGATACGTCGGCTCCCCAGGGAGGGGCCAAGGCCGAGAAGGTGCTGGCGCCGTCGGCCCAGCGGATCGTCGGCGAGAACAAGCTGGACGCCGGCGCCATCCAGGGCACCGGCAAGGACGGCCGGGTGACCAAGGCCGACGCCCTCGCCGCGCTGGAGTCCCGCGCCAAGGCGCCGGCCGCCCCGCAGGCCCCGTCCGCGCCGCGCGAGCTGCACGAGCGCGAGGAGCGGGTCCGCATGACCCGCCTGCGCCAGACCATCGCGCGCCGGCTGAAGGAGGCGCAGAACGCCGCGGCCATGCTGACCACCTTCAACGAGGTGGACATGACGAACGTCATGGCCCTGCGGAACCAGTACAAGGACGTGTTCGAGAAGAAGCACGGCGTGAAGCTGGGCTTCATGAGCTTCTTCGTCCGCGCGGTGATCCACGGCCTGAAGCAGGTGCCCGAGGTCAACGCCGAGATCGACGGCACGGACATCATCTACAAGAACCACTACGACATCTCGGTCGCGGTGGGCACCGACAAGGGCCTCGTGACGCCCGTCGTCCGCGACGCCGACATGATGAGCCTGGCCGAGATCGAGAAGGAGATCGGCGCGCTCGGCAAGAAGGCCCGCGACGGCCAGCTGGCGCTGGAGGACCTGCAGGGCGGCACGTTCACCATCTCGAACGGCGGCGTGTACGGCTCGCTGATGTCGACGCCGATCCTGAACGCCCCGCAGTCGGGCATCCTCGGCATGCACAAGATCCAGGAGCGGCCGATGGTGGTCGGCGGCCAGATCGTCGCCCGGCCGATGATGTACCTGGCGCTCAGCTACGATCACCGCATCGTCGACGGCAAGGGCGCGGTGACCTTCCTGGTCCACGTCAAGGAAGCCATCGAGGACCCGCAGCGCCTGCTGCTGGACGTCTGAGCGACACGCCTTCTTCCCTCGGGAGAGAAGGTGTCGCCGGAAGAACGACGGATGAGGGGCCGCATCGCGAGTGCGGCCCCTCTTTCGTCCTGAAGGGCCGGCTCAGCCCCTCAATCAGCCCTGCTTCATCCTAAGCCGCCCGCATTGGCGCGGGACCCACGTACACCGACTGCGGGCGGATCAGCCGGCCCCCGGCCAGCTGTTCGCGGGCGTGGGCCAGCCAGCCGGCCGTCCGGCCCATGGCGAAGACGCAGGTGAAGGCCGCCGGCGGGAAGCCGAGCCCTTCCAGCAGGAGGGCGGTGTAGAACTCGACGTTGGTGTCCAGCGGCCGGTCCGGCTTCTTCTCGCGCAGGATCGCGAGCGCCGCCGCCTCGACCGCCTCGGCGAACTCCAGCCGCCCCTGCCGGGCGTCCAGCCACTTCACCGCCCGCTTCAGCGCATCGGCCCGCGGGTCGCGCACCCGATAGATCCGGTGGCCGAAGCCCATCAGCCGCTCGCCCCGGCCGAGCGCCGCCTCGATCCAGGCGCGGGCGTTCGAGGGCTCGCCGATGGCGTCCAGCATCTCGATCACCGGCCCCGGCGCGCCGCCGTGCAGCGGGCCCTTCAGGGCGCTGATCCCGGCCAGGACCGCGCTGGTCAGGCCCGCCCGGGTCGAGGCCACCACCCGCGCGGCGAAGGTGGAGGCGTTCAGCCCGTGGTCGCTGACGGTCACGAGATAGGCGTCCAGCGCGTCGGCCTCGGCCTTCGACGGCGCCGCGCCGCGCAGCATCCGCAGCGTATCGGCCGCGTGGGACCGGCCCGGGTCGGGCTCCACGGGCGCCTCTCCGGCCTGCGCGCGCACCACCGCGGCGGTGAACACCGAAGGCGCCGCCAGCAGCCGCAGCGCGGTGGCGGTGTCGTCGCCGTCCGGCAGCCGGGCCATGAGCGCCCGCACGGCCTCGACCGGCGTGCGGTCGAGGAGACCGGTGTCGAGGGCCGCCACCTCGGCGAACACCTCCGACCGCGCCCAGCCCAGGGCGCCGGCCAGGTCGGCCGGCAGGTCGTAGAAGCCCTCGAACAGCAGGGCGATCAGATCCTCGAACCGCGTCCGCCCCGCCAGCTCGTCCAGCGAGCGGCCGCGGATGATCAGCCGGCCGGCCTGGCCGTCCACCTCCGACAGCACGGTGCGCGCCGCGACCACGCCTTCAAGTCCGTCCGACATATCGGCCTCCATTGCTCTTGTCGGACGGGAGATTTGCCTCCAGGCTTCTGTCGTCAATCTTGATCAATATGATCAATATAAATGCCTCAGCGCGACTGGATTTCCGCCGAAGACGCCCTCGCCCGCCTCGGGGTGCGGCCGCAGACGCTCTACGCCTATGTCAGCCGCGGCCGGGTGCAGGTGCGGCCCGACCCCGGCGACTCGCGGCGCAGCCTCTATCGCGCGGCCGACATCGCGAACCTCGCCGAGCGCAAGTCCCGCAGCCGCAAGGCCGCCGACGTCGCGGCCGGCGCGATCAGCTGGGGCGAGCCGGTGCTGGCCTCCGCGATCACCACCGTCTCGGGCGGGCGGCTCTACTACCGCGGCCGGGACGCCATCCGCCTGGCCGAGACCGACACCCTGGAGGCGGTCGCGCGCCTGCTGCGCGGCGGCCACGGCGCGGCCCTGAAACGCACCGACCGGCCCGAGCCGCCGCAGGGGCCCGACCTGCGCGCGCGGGCGTTCCTGGCGCTCGCCGCCCGGGCCGCGTCCGATTCGCCGGCCCGCGGCCGCGCGCCCCTGGTGCTGGCGGTCGAGGCGGCCACCCTGCTGGACGTCCTGACCGACGCCGTCGCCGGCCAGGTGGGCGGCGGGGCGATCCACAACCGGCTCGCCCTGGCGTGGGGCCAGGGGCCGGGCGGGCCGGGGGCGGACCTGATCCGGCGCATCCTGGTGCTGGTCGCCGACCACGAGCTGAACGCCTCGGCCTTCGCGGCGCGGGTGGCGGCCTCGACAGGGGCCTCGCTCTCGGCCGCCGCCCTCGCGGGTCTGGCCACGCTGTCGGGTCCGCGGCATGGCGGGGCGACGGCGGCCGTGCGGACCTTCGTGGCCGAGGCGGCGCAAGGCGGTCCGGCGGAGGCCATCGCCCGCCGTCTGGCCGAGGACCGGGCGCTGCCGGGCTTCGGCCATCCGCTCTATCCGGACGGCGATCCGCGCGCGGCGGCCCTGCTGGACCGGTTCGAGCCGCCGCCGGCGCTCGCCGCGCTCCAGAGGTCGGTGATGGAGGTCGCGGGCCAGGCGCCGAACGTCGACTTCGCCCTGCTGGCCGCCTGCGAGGCGCTGCGGCTGCCGAAGGATGCGCCCTTCGCCCTGTTCGCGGTCGCCCGCTGCGCCGGCTGGATCGCCCACGCCATCGAGCAGGGCCAGACCGACGCCCTCATCCGCCCGCGGGCCCGCTACGTGGGCCCGGAGCCTGAGCTGGTGTGACGTCCTCCCCCTCCTCCTGAGGGGGAGGTTCCTGGCTCTAGGCCCGCCTGTGCACGGCCTCCTCGGCCTCCAGGGCATGGTCGAGGCGGCCGACCATCTCCTTGGGGCAGACCTGCCAGAAGCGGCCGAGGGCCTCGTCCCAGTTGCGCAGCAGGTCCTGGGCCAGGGCCGAACCGGTCTCGCGGGCGTGCTCCTCGATCAGGGCCTTCAGCACGCCCTGCCAGTGGGCGCTGGCGACCCGGCAGGTGACCACGCTCTCGGCGTTGAGGGAGGCGTGGAAGTCGCCGGCCTCGTCCAGCACGAAGGCCATGCCGCCGGTCATGCCGGCCGCGAAGTTGAAGCCCACGGGCCCAAGGATCACGGCCGTGCCGCCGGTCATGTATTCCAGCCCGTTGGCGCCGCAGCCCTCGACGACGGTCGTCGCCCCCGAGTTGCGCACCGCGAAGCGCTCGCCGGCCAGGCCCGCGGCGAACAGCCGGCCCGAGGTCGCGCCGTAGAGCACGGTGTTGCCGATGATCGCGTTGCGCCGGGCGTCGGGCGCCAGATGCGGCGAGGGCTTCACCACGATGGTCGCCCCCGACAGGCCCTTGCCGACGTAGTCATTGGCCTCGCCGGTCACCTCCAGCCGCAGCCCCTGGACCGCGAAGGCTCCCAGGCTCTGGCCGGCCGAGCCCTTGAGCTGGACCGTCAGGTGGCCGGGCGCCAGGCCGTCCATGCCGTACTTGCGCACGATCATCGACGAGGTGCGGGTGCCGATGGCCCGGGCGGTGTTGGCCACGGTGTAGGTGAGTTGCATCTTCTCGCCGCGGTCGAACACCGGGGCGGCGTCGCGGACGATCTGGGCGTCGAGGGTGTCGGGCACCTCGTTGCGGCCGACGATGGTGCAATAGGGCTTGTTCGCACCCGGGTCGGCCTTCACCAGCAGCGGGTTGAGGTCGAGGTCGTCCAGGTGCTCGCCGCCGCGCGAGACCTGCATCAGCAGGTCGGTGCGGCCGACGATCTCCTGCAGCGAGCGGGCCCCGATCGAGGCCAGGATCTCGCGCACCTCCTCGGCGATGAAGGTGAAGAGGTTGATCACCTTCTCGGGCGTGCCGGTGAACTTGGCGCGGAGGGCCTCGTCCTGGGTGCAGACCCCCACCGGGCAGGTGTTGGAGTGGCACTGGCGCACCATGATGCAGCCCATGGCGATCAGGCTGGCGGTGCCGATGCCGAACTCCTCGGCCCCCAGCATGGCCGCGATCACCACGTCCCGGCCCGAGCGGATGCCGCCGTCGGTGCGCAGGCGCACGAAGTGGCGCAGGTTGTTCAGGGTCAGGACCTGGTGCGCCTCGGACAGGCCCATTTCCCACGGGCCCCCGGCGTACTTGATCGAGGTCTGGGGCGAGGCGCCGGTGCCGCCGACGTTGCCCGAGATCAGGATGATGTCCGCCTTGGCCTTGGCCACGCCCGCCGCGATCGCGCCGATGCCGGTCATGGCGACCAGCTTCACGGTCACCCGGGCGTCGGGGTTGATCTGCTTCAGATCGTAGATGAGCTGGGCCAGGTCCTCGATCGAATAGATGTCGTGGTGCGGCGGCGGGCTGATCAGCATCACGCCGGGGGTGGCGTGCCGCAGCCGGGCGATCATCTCGGTGACCTTGAAGCCGGGCAGCTGGCCGCCCTCGCCGGGCTTGGCGCCCTGGCTGACCTTGATCTCGATCTCGCGGCACTGGTTCAGGTACTCGGCGGTGACGCCGAACCGGCCCGAGGCGATCTGCTTGACCGCCGAGTTGGGGTTGTCGCCGTTCGGCAGGGGCTTGTAGCGCGCCCGGTCCTCGCCGCCCTCGCCCGAGACCGACTTCGCGCCGATGCGGTTCATGGCGATGTTCAGCGCGCCATGGGCTTCGGGGCTCAGCGCCCCCAGGCTCATGCCCGGCGTGACGAAGCGCTTGCGGATCTCGTTGACGCTCTCGACCTCGTCGATGTCCACCGGCCGGCCCTCGGCCCGCCACTCCAGCAGGTCGCGCAGCTGGATCTGCGGCATCGCCCGCATGGCCTCGGAGTAGCGCTTGTAGAGCTGGTAGTCGCCGCGGTCGCAGGCGCTCTGGAGGGTGTGGATCGAGCGCGCCTCGAAGGCGTGCGCCTCGCCCGCGCGCCGCGACTTGTAGAAGCCGCCGACCGGCAGGGAGAGGGCCGCGGGGTTCCAGGCGCGGCGGTGCAGGTCGACCGCCTTGGCCTCCAGGCCGGCCAGGCCGATGCCGGAGATGCGCGAGGGCATGCCCGGGAAGAACTCGGCCACCAGCGAGCGCGACAGGCCGACGGCCTCGAAGTTGTAGCCGCCGCGGTACGAGGAGATGACGCTGATCCCCATCTTGGAGATGATCTTCAGGAGGCCGCCCTCGATGGCCTTCTTGTGGTTCAGGCACAGCTCGCGCAGCGACAGCTCGCCGGTCAGGCCGCGCTCCTGGCGGTCGAGGAAGCTCTCCTGGGCGAGGTAGGCGTTCACCGCCGTCGCGCCGACGCCGACCAGCACCGCGAAGTAGTGGGTGTCGAGGCACTCGGCCGAGCGCACGATGATCGAGACGTAGCTGCGCAGGCCCTTGCCGACGAGCCAGGCGTGGACGCCGCCGGTGGCCAGGATCATCGGCAGGGCGACCCGGTCGGGGCCGGTCGCGGTGTCGGTCAGCACGATGGTCGAGCAGCCGCGCAGGGCGGCCTCCTCGGCCTCGGCGCGGATGCGGTCGAGGTTGGCCCGCAGGGCCTCGCCCGACCGGGCGTCCTCGCCGGGGATCGGCATGGTGCAGTCGATCTCGGCGATGTTCTTCTCGCCGATGACCCCGACCACGCGCTCGTACATGCCGTTGGTCAGCACGGGCGAGTTCAGCACGAACACGTCCGTCTGGGTCTCGTCCTCGGCCAGGACGTTGCCCAGGTTCTTGAAGCGGGTCTTCAGGCTCATCACCGCCGTCTCGCGCAGCGAGTCGATCGGCGGGTTGGTCACCTGGCTGAAGTTCTGCCGGAAGAAGTGCGACAGCGGCCGGTATTCGTTCGACAGCACGGCCAGCGGCGTGTCGTCGCCCATCGAGCCCACCGCCTCCTTGGCCTCCTCGACCATGGGGGCCAGGACCAGCTCCAGGTCCTCCAGCGTCATGCCGGCGGCGGCCTGGCGGCGCACCAGCTCCTCGCGCGGGAACATCCGCGCCTCGGGGCCGGGGCCGATCTTCTCCTCCAGCTCGACCATGTTGCCGAGCCAGCGGTCGTAGGGATGCTGGCCGGCGAGGCGGTCGATGATCGCCTCCTCGGCGTAGAGGCGGCCCTCGGTCAGGTCCACGGCCAGCATGCGGCCGGGCTGGATGTGCGCCTTGCGCACGATGCGGGCCTCGTCGACGCGGCACATGCCGGCCTCGGAGCCGACGATCAGCAGGCCGTCCCGCGTCTCGGCCACGCGCAGCGGGCGCAGGCCGTTGCGGTCCTTGCCGGCCACGACCCAGCGGCCGTCGGTGGCGCAGACGGCGGCCGGGCCGTCCCACGGCTCCATCACCGCGTTGCAGTAGGCGTAGAGCGCCCGGTGCGAGGCCTTCATCTGCTCGTCGGTGCGGGTGTTCCACGCCTCGGGGATCAGCAGGGTCTTGGCCATCGGCGCGTCGCGGCCCGCGCGAACCAGCACCTCGAAGGTGTTGTCGAGGGCCGAGCTGTCCGAGCTGCCCGGCTGGATCACCGGCTTGATGTCGTCCTGGTAGTCGCCGAACGCCGAGGCCGCCATGCGGATCTCGTGCGACTTCATCCAGTTGGTGTTGCCCTTCAGCGTGTTGATCTCGCCGTTGTGGGCCAACATCCGGAACGGCTGGGCCAGCCGCCACTCGGGGAAGGTGTTGGTCGAGTAGCGCTGGTGGAAGATCGCCACCGCGGCCATGAACCGCGGGTCCTTCAGGTCGGGGTAGAAGGTGTCGATGTGCTCGGCGAGGAACATCCCCTTGTAGATCAGGGACCGCGAGGACAGCGAGCAGATGTAGAAGTGCTGGATGTTGGCCTGCGCCACACGCTTCTCGATCCGCTTGCGGCACAGGAAGAGGGCGCGCTCCAGCGCCTCGCCCTCCAGGCCCAGGGGCGGCGAGAGCATGATCTGCTCGATCTCGGGGCGGGTGGCGTTGGCTTTCTCGCCGATCACCGAGGTGTCGGTCGGCACCTGGCGCCAGCCGTAGATGTAGAAGCCGAAGCGCAGGGCCTCGCTCTCGACGATCGTCCGGGCCGCTTCCTGGGCGGCGAGGTCGGTGCGCGGCAGGAACACCTGGCCGACGGCGATGGGGCCGGGGCGCACCTTGTGGCCGATCGCCCCCACGTGGGCGGCGAAGAAGTCCTGCGGGACCGACACCAGCACGCCGGCGCCGTCGCCGGTCTTGCCGTCGGCGTCCACGGCGCCGCGGTGCCAGACGGCCTTCAGGGCGCGGATCGCCAGCTCCACCACCTCGCGGCGCGGCTTGCCGTCGATGGCGCAGACGAGGCCCACGCCGCAGGCGTCGTGCTGGGCGGTGATGTCATAGCCGCCGTTGGCCTCCAGGAGGCGCTGCCGATCGGTCTCGTAGCGGGTCAGGATGTCGGTCATCGGCGTCACTCCGCCGCCATCAGGGCGGCCCCAGCGTGGGCGGTCAGGTAGCGGTGCATGGCCTCGGCGGCGTCGCGTCCGTCGCGGATCGCCCACACCACCAGGCTGGCGCCGCGGACGACGTCGCCGGCGGCGAACACGCCGGGGATCGAGGTCATCATCGAGCGCAGGTCGGTCTTCAGGGTGCCCCAGCGGGTCACCGACAGGCCGTCGGCCTTGAGGGTGGCGGGCAGGTCCTCGGGGTCGAAGCCCAGCGCCTTGATGACCATCTCGGCCTGCAGTTCGAAGTCAGCGCCCTCGATCTCCTCCGGGCTCTGTCGGCCCGAGGCGTCGGGCGGGCCCAGGCGCATGCGCGCGGCGCGCACGCCGGCGGCCTGCAGGGCCTCGCCGGTGATCGCCTTGGGGGCGGCCAGCCATTCGAAGACCACGCCCTCCTCCTCGGCGTGGCCCACCTCCCGGGCCGAGCCCGGCATGTTGGCCCGGTCGCGGCGGTAGAGGCAGGTCACCGAGGCGGCGTCCTGGCGGATGGCGGTGCGCACGCAGTCCATGGCCGTGTCGCCGCCGCCGACCACGACGACGTGCTTGCCCGCGGCGTTGAGGCGGGGCTCGACCGCCCCGTCGCCGAGCTGCTCGCGGTTGGAGGCGATCAGGTACTCGAGCGCGGGCACGACGCCCTCCGAGCCGGCGCCGGGCACGGTCAGGTCGCGGGCCGCATAGACGCCGGTCGCCAGCAGCACCCCGTCGTGGCGCTCGCGCAGCTCGGCCAGGGTGGCGTCGCGGCCGACCTCGAAGCCCAGCCGGAACTCGATGCCGCCCTCGGCCAGCCGCGCCGTGCGGCGCTCGACGACGTCCTTCTCCAGCTTGAAGCCGGGAATGCCGTAGATCAGCAGACCGCCGGCGCGGTCGTGCCGGTCGTAGACGGTGACGGCGTAGCCCATCTCGCGCAGGCGCTCGGCGGCGGCCAGGCCGGCGGGGCCCGCGCCGACGATCCCCACCGACTGGCCGCGGTCGGCGCCGGGGACCAGCGGCTTGACCCAGCCCATCTCCCAGGCCTTGTCGGTCAGGTAGCGTTCGACCGCGCCGATGGTGACGGTGCCGTGGCCCGACTGCTCGATGACGCAGTTGCCCTCGCACAGGCGGTCCTGCGGGCAGATGCGGCCGCAGATCTCAGGCATGGAGTTGGTGGCCTGCGACAGCGCATAGGCCTCCTCGAGCCGGCCCTCGGCGGTCATCCGCAGCCAGTCGGGGATGTTGTTGTGCAGCGGACAGTGGGTCTGACAGAACGGCACGCCGCACTGCGAGCAGCGCGAGGCCTGCTCGGCGGCCTTGGCGTCGATGAAGTCCTTGTAGATCTCGTGGAAGTCGTGCGAGCGCGCCATGGCCGGCCGCTTCTCGGGCGTCGCGCGCGGCGTCGTCGTGAACTTCAGCATCTTCTCGGCCATGGGGGCGCCTCCTCCCGGTTGGCCGCGCATTTAAGGGGCGGCGCCGTGGCGGGAAAGATGATCATACAAAAACGGGACTATCAGAATCGTTCTGGGCGGCTCCACCAGTGCTGCTGCGAGCGCCTCTCGACAATTAGTCCAATTTTGAGATGAACTGCTTCTTCACCATAGTGCCGCCCTCTTCACCCCCTTCATCCCTGTTCACGCGGAGCCGCCGATGCCCGATTGGGTCCTGGCCATCATCCTGGGCGTCGTCGAAGGCCTGACCGAATTCATCCCGGTCTCGTCCACCGGGCACATCCTGCTGCTCGGCCACTTCCTGGGCTTCCACTCGACCGGCAAGGTGTTCGAGGTGATGATCCAGCTGGGCGCGATCCTGGCGGTGATCAGCGTCTACTTCGGCCGGCTCTGGTCGGTGGCGACCCACCTGCACACGGACCCGGCCGCGCGGCGCTTCGTGGCCTCGATCGTGCTGGCCTTCCTGCCGGCGGGCTTCGCGGGCTTCCTGCTGCACGACTACATCAAGGCGGTGCTGTTCGAGACGCCCGCGGTGATCTGCGTCAGCCTGATCCTGGGCGGCTTCGCACTGCTGGCGGTGGACCGGATCCAGCGCGAGCCGGTCTACACGGACGCCGGCGCCTTCCCGCTGAAGACCGCCTTCATCATCGGCCTGTTCCAGTGCCTGGCCCTGATCCCCGGCGTCTCGCGGTCGGGCGCGACCGTGGCGGGCGCCCTCCTGATGCGCTGCGACAAGCGCTCGGCGGCCGAATTCTCGTTTTTCCTGGCCATGCCCACCATGGCGGGCGCGTTCACCGTCGACCTCGCCAAGAACTACAAGCTGCTCAGCGCCGACGACGCCGGCATCATCGCCCTGGGTTTCGTCTGCGCCCTGGTCGCGGCGATCATCACCGTGCGCAAGGTGGTCGACTTCGTGGGCCGCCACGGCTTCGCGCCCTTCGCCTGGTGGCGGATCGCGGTCGGCGCCCTGGGCCTGCTGGGCCTGGCGTTTATCGGCTAGCGGATCGTCAGGCGTGGCCGCCGGCCACGGCGCGCGCTTCCTGGTCGGCGTACTGGCCGCCGCGGCGGTAGCGATAGAGGTAGGTCGGCAGCACCGCCTCGAGCGTCGTCGGCGTGATCCCGAGCTCGGGCAGGCCCGGCAGCGAGCCGCTGACCACGTTGTCGCTCCGCAGCAGCTTCACCTGGTCGGAGGTGACCGGCGGCGGCAGCACCATGGCCATCACGTCGCCCAGCGAGCCCAGCATCCCCGCCACGCCGAACGGCACGGGCAGCAGCAGGCGGCGCTGGCCCGTCTCGGCCAGCATGAGCTGCATCAGCTCGCGGAAGGTGAAGACCGCCTGACCCCCCAGCTCGTAGGTCTGGCCGGCCGCCGCGCTGTCGGTGACCATGCGGGCGATCGCCTTGCCGACGTCGCCGACGAACACCGGCTGGAAGCGCGTCGTCCCGCCGCCGATCAGCGGCAGCACCGGGCTGACCTGGGCCATCGAGGCGAACTTGTTGAAGAAGCCGTCTTCGGGGCCGAAGACGATCGAGGGGCGCACGACCACGGCGTCGGGGCGGACCTGCCGCACGGCGGCCTCGCCTTCGGCCTTCGTGCGGGCGTACTTCGAGGCGCTGTCCGCGGCGGCGCCCAGGGCGGACATCTGCACCACCCGGGTCACGCCCTCGGCGGCCGCCACCTCGGCGACGGTCCGCGCGCCGTCGACGTGGACGGCCTGGAAGCCCTGGCGGCCCGCCTCGTAGAGCACGCCCACGAGGTTCACCGAAGCCGTCGCGCCCTCCAGCGCCCGGGCCACGGAATCGCGGTCGCGGATGTTCGCCTGGACGACGTCGATCTGGCCGACGTCGCCGTGCAGGCGCATGGCGTAGCCCAGGCTCGGGTTGCGCACCGCCACGCGGATCCGCCAACCGGCCTTGGCGAGCTGGCGCACCACCTGGGTTCCGACGAAGCCTGATCCGCCGAAGACGGTGACGAGGTTCTGCATCTGGGCCGGCCGCCTCAAGAAAATGGGTCCGCGGGAGCCTGCCGATTAGACGATGCGGCCCCGCGCCGCAATGCGACTTCAAACCTTCTGCTGCGCCGCCGTTGACCGGGGGCGGCGGGCGCCATATGTAGCCGCCTCCCGATCCTACGGACGGGGCCCAGGTGGCGGAATTGGTAGACGCGCTGGCTTCAGGTGCCAGTGGCTTAACGGCCGTGGAGGTTCGAGTCCTCTCCTGGGCACCACCGTCGGGTGGAGCCGCTCTCCGGAAATGCGGCGCTCTCCGGAAATGCGGCGCTCTCCGGAAATGCGGCAGGGACCCCCGCCTCAGTTCATCTTGAAACGGACCGGCACCGACTTCGGGCCGCAGACGAAGCTGGCCTCCATGCGCCGGGGCTGACCGTCGAGCTCGACGGACTCCAGGCGCGGCAGCAGCTCTTCCCAGAGGATCCGCATCTCCATCCGCGCCAGGTGCTGGCCCAGGCACACGTGGGCGCCGTAGCCGAAGGCGACGTGCTTGTTGGGCGAGCGGGTCACGTCGAAGGCGTAGGGGTTGTCGAACACCGCCTCGTCCCGGTTGCCGGACGGATAGCTCAGGAACAGCCAGTCGCCCTTGGCGATCTTCTTCCCCGCGAGCTCGGCGTCGTCGGTGGCGGTGCGCATGAAGTGCTTCACCGGCGTCTCCCAGCGGATCGATTCCTCGATCAGCCCCTTCACCAGCGACAGGTCGTCCTTCACCGCCCGGAACTGGGCCGGGTTCTCGGCGAGGGCCCAGAGCGCGCTGGCGGTGGTGGAGGAGGTGGTGTCGTGCCCGGCGGTGGCGACGATGATGTAGTAGCTCATCGCCTCGAGGTGCCCGAGCGGCTTACCCTCGATCATGCCGTTGGCGATGATGCTGGCGACGTCCTGGCGCGGCTTGGCCCGCCGGTCCTCGGTCATCTCGTTGAAGTAGGCGATGAAGTCCGCGATCGTCCCCTGCAGGGCGAGCAGGGCCTGGTCCACGTCCTGCAGCTGGCCGGCCGACCGGTTGAGCTCGGGGTCGGCGTTGCCGAACAGCTCCTGGGTCAGCTTCAGCATCCTGGGCTCGTCGATCTCGGGGACGCCCAGCACCTCCATGATGACGTGCAGCGGATAGAGGAAGGCCACGTCCTTGGCGAAGTCGCAGCGCCCGCCGTGGGCGGCCATGCGGTCGACGAAGCCGCGGGCGATCACCCGGATCCGCTCCTCGAGGGCGCGCAGGTTCTGCGGCTGGAACCAGCCCTGGGTCAGGCGCCGGTAGTTGCCGTGGTCGGGGTTGTCCATCTGCACCAGCGAGCGGACGAGGTGCGGCGAGCCGCCCATCAGCGCCCGCACCTTCTTGTCGGCCTCGATGGTGGTGACCACGGTCGAGCGGTCGCCGTTGTGGAACAGCTCGTTCTGCAGCTCGACGGCGCGGATGTCGTCCTGGCGGGTGACCACCCAGAAGGGGTCGAAGCCCTCGGGCTGGGCCTGCTCCAGCGGGGCCTCGCGCCGCAGGTAGCCGAACGCCTCCTCGATCGGCGTCCAGGCCGCATAGGCCTTGGGGTCCACGATGGTGTTGGCGACGTCCTGCGGGATCATGGGCGCTGTTCCTCCGGGTCCCGCTGTGTCCGCGGGCTTGCCCTACGGCATAGGCGCAACTTGCTATACGTTCAACAAATAAGTACCAGGGTTACATGAGCGAGACCCTGCAGGTTCCCGGCCTTCCACCCGGCCTCACGCCAGCGCGGCGGACCCAGGCCGAGCGGAGCGACGAGTCCGGGCGGCGCCTGCTGGACGCGACGGCGAAGGTGGTGGCCGAGGGCGGGGTCTCGGCGGCGACGTTCGAGGCCATCGGGCGCAGCGCCGGCTACAGCCGGGGCCTGGCGACCCAGAAGTTCGGCTCGAAGGACGGGCTGATCGAGGCGCTGATCGCCGACCTGCAGGAGCGCCAGGCGCAGATGCTGGTTCTGCACCACATCGACGACCGGCCGGGCCTGGAGGCGGTGCTCGCCTATGTGGACCTCTACCTCAGTCACCTGCGCGAGGAGCAGGCGACCCGGGCCTACTTCATGCTGCTGGCCGGGGCGGTGGCCGACGCCTCGCCCCTGCGGGCGGCGTTCGCCCGCACCCACGAGGCGGTGAAGGCGAGGCTCGCCGAGCTGGTCACGCGCGGCCAGGCCGAGGGCGGGATCCGGCGCGAGATCGACCCGCAGTCGGCGGCGCTGATGGTCGGCGGCCTGCTGCTGGGCCTGTCGGTGCAGTGGCTGGTCGACCCCGACATCGACCTCGACGCGATCCGCCGGACCAGCCTCGACACCCTTCGCCTGGCCTTCGCGCCCGGCCCCGCGACGGAGCACGCCTGACGTGAGCGCCGAGCCCAACCAGACCGAGCCCTACAAGACCTGGCAGTGCCGCACCTGCGGCTATCTCTACAGCGAAGCCGACGGCGATCCGGGCGAGGGCCTGGCGCCCGGCACCCGCTGGAGCGACCTGCCCGACGACTGGCGCTGCCCCCTCTGCGGCACGCCCAAGAGCGACTTCGACATGGTCGAGGTCTGAAGCCTCAAAGATGGGGCCGCCAGCCGGCGCTAGCCCCCTTCCGCCGGATCATCTAAACACGGCCCTGGCGCCGCAGCTTGTCCGGGCGCCTGGCGTCGCGTCGCGGCCGGGTTGAACCTGCGGGGCGGAGATCCTAGATCGCCGCTCTTCCTGTCGTCCCGGCCGGCGCGGAAACGCCATGGAATTCAACGCCCATCGCGCGACACTCGGAAAGCGCGGGGCGGGCCGATGTCGGAGTCTCAAGGCGACGTGACCACTTTCGTTCATGAGGGGGACCTGCCCGCCGACGTGCTGGCCAGCGCCTCGTCCGTCGCCATCGATTCCGAGACCATGGGCCTGCGCCTGGGCCGCGACCCCTTGTGCGTCGTGCAGCTCTCGGACGGCGGCGGCGACGCCCACCTCGTGAAGCTGGACCGGACCACCTACGACGCGCCGAACCTGAAGCGGCTGCTGACCGATCCGGCGGTGACCAAGATCTTCCACTTCGGCCGCTTCGACATCGCCATGTTCTGGCTGCACCTGGGCGTGCTGACGGCCCCGGTCTACTGCACCAAGATCGCCTCGAAGATCGCCCGCACCTACACCGACCGGCACGGCCTGAAGGACATCTCCAAGGAGCTGCTGGGCGTCGACATGTCCAAGGCCCAACAGAGCTCGGACTGGGGCGCGGGCAAGCTCTCGGACGAACAGGTCGCCTACGCCGCCTCGGACGTGCTGCACCTGCACGCCCTGAAGGACCGACTGCAGCAGATGCTGGTCCGCGAGGGCCGCGACAGCCTGGCCCAGGCCTGCTTCGACTTCCTGCCGCACCGCGCCGTCCTCGACGTCGCCGGGTGGGAGGACGTCGACATCTTCGCCCATTCCTAGAGGCCGGCCATGACCGCGTCCCACGCCTCGATCGACGCCACGCCTCCCCGGCGCGCCGACTTCGAGCGCTGGCGGCGGCGCTCGAAGCTGATCCGGCTGCTGCGCGTGCTGCTGCCGGCGCTGATCGCGCTGATCTTCCTGGGTCTGGCGGGCAGCGTGGTGTGGTCCACCTTCAGCTCCCAGCCCCAGCGCGCCGCCTCGGGCGACGAGCCGATCCGGCTGATCAACCCGCGCTTCGTCGGCCGCGACGACAAGGGCCGCGCCTTCGTGCTGACCGCCGATTCCGCGATCCGCGACCGCAACGACTACCAGCGGGTGCTGCTGAAGGCCCCGGCCCTGGTGCTGGACGAGGGCGGCCCCGACGAGATGCGCCTGGCGGGCGCCGAGGGGGTGTTCCACGAGGCCACCGGCAAGCTCTCGCTGAGCGGCGGGGTCAAGCTGGCCGACGCCAAGAGCGCCTTCGACACCGCCGCCTCGATGTTCGACACCAAGACCGGCGAGCTGGTCGGTTCAGGCCCCATTCAGGGCGCCGGTGATCTTGGAGAGATCACCGCGGAGTCGTATGGCGTTTACGGCAAAGGCGACCGCATGGTCTTCAAGGGCGGGGTCCGGGCCCGGCTGCAGCCGAACCAGGAACAACCGAAGCAAGAATAGAAGCTGGGCAGTCATGAAGTCTCTCGTCATCCCGATGGCTCTCGCCGCGGCCCTCCTGGGCGCCGCGCCGGCGGCCGCCCAACTGGGGCGCAGCTCCGACGGACCCATCGACGTGACCGCCGACGAGCTCGAGGTCCAGCAGAGCGAGTGCGTCTCGATCTGGCGCGGCAACGCCGAGGCGCTGCAGGGCGACACCCGCCTGCGGGCCAGCGTCATGCGGATGTACATGGCCAAGTCGTCGTCGCGGCCCGGCTCCGGCTCCAGCTGCGGCGAGCTGCTGCGGCTGGAGGCCGAGGGCGGGGTCTACTATGTGACTCCCCAGCAGCGGGTGCGCGGAGACCGGGGCGTGTATGACGCCGTCAAGGAGACCGTGGTGCTGACCGGCGACGTGGTCGCGGTCCAGGGCCAGAACGTGCTGCGCGGCTCGCGCATGGTGTTCAACACCCGCACCGGCGAGGGCAAGATGGAAGGCCAGGCCACCGGCCGCAACGCCACCGCCCGCCCGCGCGGCGTGTTCTATCCCAGCAAGAAGGGCGAATGAGCGCCGTGAAGCCGGAACGGATCGACCCCCGATCGGGCGTGCCCGCCGACGGCCTGGTGGTCGACAACATCGGCAAGTCGTTCCGCGGCCGGCCGGTGGTGAAGGGCGTCTCGCTGCGCCTGGCGCGCGGCGAGGTGGCGGGCCTGCTGGGCCCCAACGGCGCCGGCAAGACCACCTGCTTCTACATGATCACCGGCCTGATCCCGGCCGACTACGGCGCCATCTACCTCGACGGCGAGAACATCACCGCCCAGCCGATGTACCAGCGCGCCCGCATGGGCGTGGGCTACCTGCCGCAGGAGACCTCGATCTTCCGCGGCATGACGGTGTGGGAGAACGTGATGGCGGTGGTCGAGCTGCGCCAGCGCGACCAGAAGCAGGCCCGCGCCACGGTCACCGAGCTGCTGGAAGAGCTGCACATCGAGCACCTGCGCAACGCCCCGGCGGTGTCGCTGTCGGGCGGCGAGCGGCGGCGGGTGGAGATCGCCCGCGCCCTGGCGTCCGAGCCGTCGTTCATGCTGCTGGACGAGCCGTTCGCCGGCATCGATCCGCTGGCCATCGCCGACATCCGCGAGGTGATCGGCTATCTGAAGACCCGCGGCATCGGCATCCTGATCACCGACCACAACGTCCGCGAGACGCTGGACATCATCGACCGCGCCTCGATCATCCACGCGGGCGAGGTGCTGTTCGAGGGCGGCCCCGACGAGATCGTGGACGACCCGGAAGTCCGCCGCGTCTACCTGGGCGACCGGTTCGCCTAGGGGCTTCCTTCTCCCCTTGCGGGAGAAGGTGTCGGCCGAAGGCTGACGGATGAGGGGTCGAAGGCGGGTTCGGCTTCCGTGCGGCGGCGGGACGGGCGGTGCGACCCCTCATCCGACCTGCTGCGCAGGCTGCGTTCTCCCGCAAGGGGGAGAAGGGCTCTAGTTATCCTCCCCCCAGGCGAGCCACTGGCGCTCGGCGCTCATGTGCCGGCCGACGTCGTGGCCCAGGGCCAGCAGCCGCGCGGCCTTGGCCCGGTGTCTCGCCCAGCCCTGGACGGTGCTGCGGCCCGGCATGCGCGGGTCGCGGCAGATCGTCCGCAGCGGCTCGCCCGCGCACAGCCGCATGTAGATCGCCTCCATCAGCGCCTCGCCGTAGAGCGACGGGCGGCCCGGCCGGTCGAGCCCGCCGAAGGCGCGGGCCGCCGCCACGTCGTGGGCGAAGTCCGGCCGCTCCTTCAGCCAGCGCATGACCGTGGGCCGCGTCGGCATGTCGGCCCCCCGGCAGATCGCCCGCAGCCCCCGCCCCGAGGCGAGCCCGGCGATGATCCGGTACGCCACCGGCTCGGCGAACGGGACGTAGGGCTTGGGCATCCAGTGGATGTAGCGATGGAACAAATGGGGAACAAGTGTGAGGGGCGGGGTTGCGGGCGATGGCCGCCGCCCCTTGAGCGACCCGCCCGCGGGGAGGGGAGCCGTGTGGGTTCCTTGCGCTAGGAGGGAACGTAGACGTCAGACTCACCTACAACCTTGCAGCCGAACTGGGGAGATCGACGCGTGGCCGTGTTATTCGAGATTCGGCATGACTTTCGACCTTGAGAACCCAAATCCCGTGCCGGGAGACGCGCTACGCGACGAAGCGGCCAACTTACTTGCGGCCCGTTTCGGCCGGCCAATTCGCGAAAAGCTAATCGCTGGCAAGAAGGTTGACCTCTCGTTCCAGAAGCGCGCCTTCGGCAAGAATGAAACAATGGTGGTGGAGGCCAAGGATCTTGCCGGCAACTTGGGCCGCGATCAGGCCGTGCAAATCTGGGCAGACTACGAACCAGTTCTGCGTGAGGCCGCGCCAGCCAACCTGCTGCTCGTCACTAGGCGCGGCTTGAGTTCAGCCGCGCAGACTTATGTCGACAGCCAGCCCCTGATGCGCCACCAGACCATCTGGGAACTGGAAAATGAGATGATGGGGCTGACCGACTACGTGCGGAGCCTCACCGACCTCTTCGATCGCGAAGGCCTCTCTCACTACTACGTGCCCGGACGGCTAAGGCTCGCGCACTACGGCCCTGGCGAAGGTGTGCGAACGACGGCCTCCGTCGACGCTGTCGCGTTTGACACTATCTCAGCTTGGCTCGACGGCGACGATATGCGGCCGCTGGCGGTACTCGGCGGCTACGGCGCTGGCAAGACAAGTCTCGCTAAACGGGTGGTGGCTTGGCAGGCTCAACGCGCGCTCAAGGATCCACTCGCGCGACGACCCGTCTTGATCCATCTCGGTGCCGTCGCCCGCTACACCGGGGTCGAGGGACTGCTCGGCGGTATGTTTACGTATGACTTCCCGATCGAAGGCTTCAACGTACATCACTTCCTTGAGATGAGCGACAAGGGTCGCCTGGTCACAGTCCTCGACGGTTTCGATGAGATGAAGCACGCCATGACGTGGGCAGATTTCCGCTCGCAGATTGGCAGCCTAAATCGCCTCACAAACGGCCGCGCAAAGCTCCTCATGCTCGGGCGGCCCAGCGCCTTCACCTCAACGGAGGAGCACGTTCACGTTCTTCGAGGACGCAAGCGGCACGCAGATGGATGGCGACGACTGCCGGACTGGCCGGAGTTCATCGAATACGACCTGGAGGAGTTCACCCCAGGAGAAAGGGCGGACTTCGTCCGCGGCTATCTGCGCTATCGCTTGAGCCTCGTTGGGCCGGACCGCAGGAAGGCCGACGCTTGGATTGAGGACCGCGCCCGCGAGGTCAACCAAATTGCCGACCGCGATCCAGAGGTCTTCAGCAAACCGGTGCACGCCAAAATCCTCACCGATCTCGCTGCTGACCCGGAAGTGGATCTCGCGCGGTTCGCACAAGGTGTGTCGCGCTGGCAACTCTACGAGGTGTTCTTTGAGTCGCTCGCCGAGCGAGAGACGGAGAAGGATGCGCGCCGCCCGATCCCAGAGGCCGCACGCCTGATGTTCCTTCGGGAGGTTGCGTTCTGGCTTTGGTCGCAGAGGGGCGGCACCACGGACTTTCACGCGGCTGATCTTCCGGATGAACTCCTTGAAGAGTTGCCCGGCGACGCAGATCATGACGCGTTGAAGCGCGAGTATCTGACAGGCTCGTTCCTGGAGAAAAAGTCCGGCGATGTCTTCTACTTCGGACATCGCTCCTTCGCAGAATTTCTTGTGGCAGACCGGATGCGCCGCGTTCCGCCGGACGGTGCCGACCAGGCGGTCTACGCGAGCCTCTTCCGCGACGGCGTCGAGGTCTTCCTCCGCGAAGCGCCGGACTTGAGCGCCGTTCAAGCCTGGGCCGACACACTCGATCATGCCGCCGGGACGATGACCTTCGAATACTTGGAGTTCGTGGCAAGTGCCTTCGGCGGTCCCCGTGGGCTGCTCGCCCGCCTCGACCCGGCGGCCCCGCTCAGCGCGGTGGTCGCGATATTCGGCGACGAGCTGGAGTTCTCCGACGCGATGGCTCCGCGGTTGCTCGACGCCCTGCGCACGCAACCCCCGGCGACCTTCTTCTTACTCGTCTGTCTGCTCACCTTCTTCGCCGCGCAGTCGCGGCCGCTGCGCTGGGAGCCGCACTATTGGGCAGTGCAGATGGCGGCAATCCTCTTGGAGCGTCTGTTCCGAGACGCGCGCGTGGACGTTGAGGCGGGAAAGGCACGGATAGAGCCGCCAGCCGAAATCTGGAAGGCCGTGGCCGCTCGGGTAGTACCGGAACTGATCACGAGCTTTGGAGAGCGGGAGTTGGTCTTCAGGGGGCCGCAGCTGATTCAGCAGATGAGCGACCGTCTCCGGCTGCACGGTTTAGACCTCGCCCTACAGAGACCCGCCGCGCGGCTTAGTTTCGGCAACGAGGAGCACCTCGCCTGGTCGGATGTCCTGGAGGCCATGGATCGGGAGGTGGCGGCCAAGGCCGCAGCCTATTTCCGCAAGCGGAACAATCTCTCAGGAGTGTTCAGTGTTACATCGCGCAGTCTCCCACCCACGGCCCGGCGACCTGAGCCACGGCGACGGGCACCCTGAATGGGCTAGGCGACGCCGCAAGTCGCGGTTAGCTGATGTCGCTAATGCAGCGATAGATGACGAGCTTCCTAAGGGCTGATAGCCAAAGCTCATGCACGCGCTGACGTGACCTCCCCATTCGATAAGCGGTCCTTACGGACCGCCTGCAAAGCTCGCAGAGGACAGCGTATTCGTCGTCAGAAAGTTGAAGTCGAATCGCATCTAGTTGCTCTGCTGCATCCGCGGATGCAGTGCACCCTTCGCTGATCTGTTGACGCAGGCCGGAAAACCACCTCCACGCCGCCTCCTGCGCCTCTGTCACCCCGCCACGCAGTCGCTGTGCTGGCAGGTCCTGAGTGGGGGCAGTTTGAGCCGGCACAACCTCCACTCGAATCTCTGCCCCTCGATCACTCTGATCTTTCACATTGCAGATCTTTCGCGCGATGCGCTTGCGTCGCTTTCGTTCAGCTTTCGAGGCCATGGTCTCAGTCGTCCGAAACAAACTCTGCCCCTGTTGGGGCAAGTCGAACCAACGACAGAGTCGGTCCGAATCGACGAAACGTAAAGAGAACACGCGGCGCGCACCGCTCAGCAAAACCATGCCAAAGGGTAACCTTCCAGGCGGTTCAGAAGAACCACCTTACGCCCTGCCCGGCCGCCCTGCCCCGCCCCAGCCTCACCCCGCCTCCTTCATGTTCTGCCAGTGCTCCTCGCGCAGGCGGCGCCAGCGGGCGCGGAGGGCGGCGGGGCGTTCGGGGTAGCGCTCGTCGGTGAACTCGGCCGCGGAGACGCGGTCGGTGCGGAAGCTGCGGAAGGCCTGACGCAGCTCGCACCAGGTGACCAGGAGGCGGCTCGTCTCGTAGTAGCCGATGGCGAAGGGCCAGACGGTGCGGCGGGTCTCGCGCTCGTGCTCGTCGCGGTAGGTGAGGGCGATCTTGCGGCCCGCGCGGATGGCGCGGCGGACCTCGGCCATGTCGAGGTTGTCGGGCTTGGCGTGCCAGTTGGGCAGGGCGCGGGTGGCCGGCTCGAGCGCCAGCGGCCGCAGGGTCTCGGGGATGACGGCGGCGATCTTGGCGATCAGGTCCTCGGCGGCGCGCTTCAGGGCCGGATCGCCCCGGGCGGCGACCATCTGGGCGCCCAGCACCGCGGCCTCCACCTCGTCGGGCGTCAGCATCAGCGGCGGCAGGTCGAAGCCGTCCTCCAGGATGTAGCCGACGCCGGCCTCGCCGCGGATCGGCGCCCGCTGGCCGATCAGGTCGGCGATGTCGCGGTAGACGGTGCGCTTGGAGGTCTCCAGCTCCTGGGCGATGGCGTCGGCGGTCACCGGCCGGCGGGTGCGGCGAAGGATCTGGATGATCTGGAACAGCCGGTCCGCGCGGCGCATCGGGGCCTCCCGCCAAGCTGCTGACAGAATGCTGGCAGCAAGGCCGCCGTAGCGTCGGTCTGTCAAGTGAGGTCGGCGAGCGAGGCCGGCGAGCGAAGGACGGAGCGCGGCGATGATCACCCTGCATGGACGCGGCCCCGGCGCGGGCCTGCCGGAAGCGAGCCTCAGGGCCATGACCTCCGAGGTGCTGCTGATGATCGCCGGCGTGGGCTACCGCAAGGCGGCGGGGGCTGTGGCCGACGCGCCGGTGCTGGAGGTCTGCGGGCGCGGCTTCGCCAGCCAGGCGATCGGCGGCGACGCCCTGGTGCGCGCGTTCCTGGAGCAGGTGCACGGCGTCGACTTCGAGGAGGGGCTGGCCGCGCGCGAGCGGGCCGGCGCCTGGATGGTGGAGCGCATGGCCGAGGACCACCTGCGGCCGGTGGCCGAGGGCGCCGAGGTGGAGCGCGAGACCCTGGTGCTGGCGGTCCGCTCGCTGGCGGCGCTGGCCGAGCTCTTGGGCGAGAACCCCTACCTGTTCGGGCGCCGGCCCTGCGCGGCCGACGCGGCGGTCTTCCCGGTGCTGGCCAGGCTGATGTCGCCGGCCGGCCACCCGCAGCTTAGGCGCCGGGCCGAGGCGCACGGCGGGCTCGTCGCCTACGTGGACCGGCTGATGGCCCGGTTCTATCCGGAGTTCCCCTGGCTGCTGGAGGCCGCCCAGGCTGCGTAGCGGGGCGGCGTCAGCGCGGCGGTTAACCAATCGGTCGCAAACACAGGCCTAGCCTCCCCTCAGCAAGAAACAGGCCAGAGGGGGCTTGAGGACCTTGGCGCTCGCCGCGCGACTGGAGCTTCGACAGGGGCAGGGGCTGGTCATCACCCCCCAGCTGCAGCAGGCGATCAAGCTGCTGCAGATGTCCAACCTCGAGCTCGAGGCCTTCGTCGAGGCCGAGCTGGAGCGCAACCCGCTGCTGCAGCGGGACGAGCGCGACCACGAGCCCGAGGAGGCGCCGGCCGAGGCCCCTGTCGCCGAGGCCGCCGCCGACCGCATCGACGATTCCACCGCCCGCGCCGACCTGGACGCCGCCCACGACGCGGCCTCGCCGGGCGAGCTGGCCACCGGCGACGCCCCCGCCCAGGCGGCGGGGGAGGCCGGCGGCGCCGTCGACTGGTCCCGCGCCGGCAAGGGCGGCGGGTTCGAGGGCGACGCCGACGGGCTGGACGGGCTGCTGGCCCACGAGAAGACCCTGGCCGAGCACCTGCACGACCAGGTGGCGGTGGCCGGGCTTTCGCCCGCCGAGGCGGCGGTGGCCCAGGTGCTGATCGATTCGGTGGACGAGGGCGGCTACCTGCGGGCCGACCTGGAGGAGATCGCCGAACGCCTGGGCTGCGGCCTGCCGCTGGTGGAGCAGGTGCTGGGCGTGCTGCACGGCTTCGAGCCGGTGGGCGTCGGCGCGCGCGACGTGCGCGAGTGCCTGGCGCTGCAGCTGAAGGACCGCAACCGCTACGATCCGGCCATGGCGGCGCTGCTCGACAACCTGCCGCTGCTGGCCAGGCGCGACCTCGCCGCCCTGAAGCGGGTCTGCGGCGTGGACGACGAGGACCTGAAGGAGATGATCGCCGAGCTGCGGGGCCTGACCCCCCGGCCCGGCGCGGCCTTCGGCGGCGAGCCGGCCCAGCCGGTGGCGCCGGACGTGTTCGTGCGCGAGGGGCCGGGCGGCCTGTGGCACGTGGAGCTGAACTCCGAGACGCTGCCGCGGCTGCTGGTCGACCAGCGCTACCACGCCCACGTCAGCGGCAAGGCGCGCTCGGACCAGGAGAAGACCTTCGTCGCCGACTGCCTGGCCCAGGCCAACTGGCTGATGAAGAGCCTGGACCAGCGGGCCAAGACGATCCTGAAGGTCTCGTCCGAGATCGTCCGCCAGCAGGACGCCTTCCTGGCCTTCGGCGTCGAGCACCTGCGGCCCCTGAACCTGAAGACCATCGCCGAGGCGATCGGCATGCACGAGAGCACCGTCAGCCGGGTGACCTCGAACAAGTACATGGCCACGCCGCGCGGCGTGTTCGAGATGAAGTTCTTCTTCACCGCGGCGATCGCGTCGGCCGACGGCGGCGAGGCGCACTCGGCCGAGAGCGTGCGCCACAGGATCCGCCAGCTGATCGACGCCGAGGCGCGCGAGGAGGACGTCCACTCGGACGACCGCATCGTCGAGATCCTCAAGCAGGCCGGCGTCGACATCGCCCGCCGCACCGTCGCCAAGTACCGCGAGGCCATGCGCATCCCCTCGTCGGTGGAGCGCCGGCGCATGCTGAAGGAAGCCGTCTAGCGCTTCCTGCGTTGAGCCCCTTGGCGCGGCCGTTTGGGAGCGCCAGATGAGGGGGCGATGCTGCTATCCGATCCGCACCAGCCTCTGTCCGAGGTCCTGCAGGAGATCGCCGAGACGCCCTCGGAGCGGATCTCGCTGAACGAGCTGTCGGCCAGGTTCGGCGGCCGGGCGCTGGGCGCCCTGCTGCTGGTGTTCGGGATCCTGTGCCTGCTGCCGCTGCCGCCGGGCGCGACGACCATCTTCGGCCTGCCGCTGCTGCTGCTCGCCCCGCAGCTGCTGGTGGGCCTGCGCGCGCCCTGGCTGCCGCAGACGCTGCGCCACCGGGCGGTGGAGATGGACCAGGTGCGCCCGAACCTGCCGCGGGTGATCCGCTGGCTGCGGCGCATCGAATCGGTGTCGCGGCCGCGGCTGACGTTCCTGTTCGGCCCGGTCGGCCAGCGGCTGATCGGCCTCGTCTGCACGGTGCTGGCCGTGGTGCTGATCCTGCCCATCCCGCTGGGCAACCTGCTGCCGGCGGCCTCGGTCAGCGTGCTGGCCCTGGCGCTCATCCAGCGGGACGGAATCCTGGCCCTGATCGGCTACGGCGCGGCGCTCGCCAGCGCCTCGGTTCTGGTGCTCGCCGCCAGCGTCGTGATCAAGGCTTTCCAGGGCCTGATGGCCCTGCTTTCGGCTGCTTGACACCTTCTGAGCGGAGGCGCGTTGATCGTCACATGGAAGTCCAAGTCACCGGCAAACACGTCGATGTCGGCGAGGCTCTGCGTTCGCGAGTCGCCGACGAACTCTCAGCCAGCATCGAGAAGTACTTCGACCGCGGCGGCGGCGCCGACGTCGTGGTCAGCCGCGAGGGCAACGCCTTCAAGGTGGACTGCGCGGTCACCCTGGCCTCGGGCCAGCAGCTGACCACCCACGGCGTGGGCGGCGACGCCCACATGGCCTTCGACGTGGCGCTGCAGAAGATGGACAAGCGCATCCGGCGGTATAAGCGCCGGCTGAAGGACCACTCGCCGCAGGCCGCCGCCAAGCAGGCCGAGAGCGCCGCCTACTTCGTCATCCGCCCGATCGACCTGGAGGAGGACGAGGAGGAGGATTCGAGCGAGCCCCAGGGCTTCCCCGAGCCCATGATCATCGCCGAGACCGAGAAGCCGGTGCGGACGATGACCGTTTCGATGGCGGTCATGGAGCTCGATCTGACCGAAGCTCAAACAATTGTGTTCCGAAACGCTGCGCACGGCGGGATCTCGGTGGTATATCGCCGCCCCGACGGAAACATCGGCTGGATCGATCCCGAGCGGACGAAGGGCCGCAACGGGATGGACGGGGAGGGAACCGGTCCGGCCCACTAGCGCTAACGAACGATCGTCACACGCCCCCGCTAGAGGCGCGGCCGACGGTCAGTAGTGAGTTCAAGACGAAGCAATGCACATCGGCGACCTTCTCGATCGCACCGCGATCTCCCTGCGCGTCAGCGCGTCCAGCAAGCGTCAGGTCCTGGCCGTGGTCGCCGAGATCGCCGCCCGCAAGCTCGGCCTCGAGGCGGGCGCGGTGCTGGACGCCCTGCTCGAGCGGGAGGCCGCCGGCTCCACCGGGGTGGGCTACGGCGTCGCCGCGCCCCACGCCCGGCTGGAGGGCCTGGACCGCATGCGCGGCGTCTTCGTGCGCCTGGAGCAGCCGGTGGACTTCGACGCCGTGGACGACCAGCCCGTGGACCTGGTGTTCGCCCTGTTCGCCCCCAAGGACGCGGGCGCCGACCACCTGCGGGCCCTGGCCAGGGTCTCGCGCCTGCTGCGCCAGGCCGAGGCGCGCGAGCAGCTGCGCCAGGCGCGGACGGCCGACGCCATCTACGCGCTGCTGGTGCAGGACGCCGCCCCCCGCTCGGCGGCCTGAAACCCCGATCCTGAAGCCGCAACGAAAAAGGCCGGCGTCTCCGCCGGCCTTTCCCGCATTTCGCGGTGAACTCTTCGCTTAACGATCGGGCCTAGTGGACCGACACCGGCGCCAGCTCGTGCGCCAGGGCGGCGGCCACGGCCGATTCGCGGTCGGTGAGGACGGCGAGGCGCTCGCCGTCGGCGCGGTGGACCGCGTAGAGGGTCTGGTCGGGATCGAGCTCGAAGCCCTGGATCTGGGACGACGGGACGCTCGCCAGGATCTCGGCCGCCTTGACCGGGCGGACATAGACCAGATGGGGGGCGCCCAGCGCCGCAAAGGCTTCAGTCGACAGTACAGGCGTCATCATGACCACCTCCATGTAACTCAACGCTCCGAACGGTCGCCGGTTCAGCCGGCCGTTCGTTTAGGGGAAGGCCCCGGATCATCCGGCGACCTCGAACAAGTTCTTCGACTAAGCTTGGCCGGCGCTCCGGATCGGGATGGTCTGCACCCGTTTTTCCGGCTCGGGCCGCGCGAGGTCGATGTGGAGCAGGCCGTGCTCCAGGGTCGCGCCCTCCACCACCATGCCGTCGGCCAGCACGAAGCTGCGCACGAAGCCGCGGGCGGCGATGCCGCGGTGGAGATAGGCGTCCTCGGGCTTGGACCCGGCCCCGTCGCGCTTGCCGGCGATCACCAGCTGGCGGTCCTCGACGGTCACCTGCAGCTGGTCGGGCGAGAAGCCCGCCACGGCGAGGGTGATGCGCAGGCCGCCGGCGCCGCGGTCCTCGACGTTGTACGGCGGATAGCTCTCCGCCGCCGCCTTGGCCGCCCGCTCGATCAGGCTGCGGGTATGCTCGAAGCCCAGCAGGAAGGGGCTGTCGAAAATCAGAGACCGGTTCATCCTTCAGAGCCCTCGCAAGGAAGCGACTCTCCGGCCTCGCCGCCCGGCATCGGCGCGGCAGGGCCGGACAGGCTCTATGTGGGGTCGGGCCGCCCCCCGCGCAACGGCCTAGCCGCGGTGGCGGAAGGCCCAGAGCCGCGAGGCGACGAAGGTGGCGGGCGGCACGGTCAGCACGGTGATCGCCAGCGCCAGCCAGAACGGCTGGCCCAGCCGGTCGGCCACCAGGTGGGTGATCCCCTGGTTCAGGGCCAGGCCCGCGAGCGAGACGGTCAGGAACCGGGCGAACTGGCCGCCGTGCAGCGCGTCGCGGCCGAAGGTGACCCGCGCGTTGCCGAAGTAGGAGACGCCCACGGCGCAGGCGTACCCCAGGAAGTTGGCGACGAGGGGGCTCGCCCCCGCCAGATGGTGGGCGGCCAGGGCCACGGTCACGTGCACGCCGGTGGCGATGACGCCGAAGATCGCGAACAGGACGCCCTGCCGGGCCAGGATGCGCGCGCTCAAGGCTTGTCCCCGAAGCCGGGCTCGTCCCCGAAGCCGACCTTCCGGCGGACCATGTATATTGGCCGCCGCTTCACCTCCTCGTACATCCGCCCGACGTACTCGCCGAGGACGCCAAGGGCGATCATCTGCAGGGCGAAGCCGAACAGCAGCACGACCATCAGCGAGGCGTAGCCCGGCACGTCCCGGCCGACGACCAGCACCCGCACGATGATGACGAGCCCGAAGAGGATGGCGGCCAGGGCCGCGAGCACGCCGACCACGCTCCACACCCGCAAGGGCGCGGTGGTGAAGGCGGTGATCCCGTCGACGGCGAAGCGCCACAGCTTCAGCCAACCCCACGAGCTGGTCCCCGCCGAGCGGGGCGGACGGACGTAGGGCACGCCCACCTGCCGGAAGCCGACCCAGGCGAACAGACCCTTCATGAACCGGTTGCGCTCGGGCAGCCGCTTCAGGGCCTCGACCACCTGCCGGTCCATCAGGCGGAAGTCCCCGGCGCTGGCCGGGATCGGATGGTCGGAGACGAGGTTGAAGACCCGGTAGAAGGCGCCGGCGGTGACGCGCTTGGCGGCGGTGTCGCTGGCCCGGTCGGCGCGCACCCCGTAGACGACGTCGTAGCCCTGCTCCCACAGCGCCAGGAACTCGGCGATCAGCTCGGGCGGGTCCTGCAGGTCGGCGTCGATCGGCACGACCATGTCGCCGCTGGCCGCGTCTAGCCCGGCGGTGAGCGCCGCTTCCTTGCCGAAGTTGCGCGAGAGGCCGATCAGCCGGATGCGCGGGTCGGCGGCGGCGCGCGCGGCGAGGCGCTCATAGGTGTCGTCGCGGCTGCCGTCGTCGACGCAGACGATCTCGAGCTCGACCCCCAGGCCGGCGGCGGCGGCGTCCACCCGGGCGAAGAAGGCGTCCAGCGCGGGCGCCTCGTCGTGCATGGGCGTGACGAGGGACAGGCGCTTGCCCTGGCGGCTGCGGATCACGGCCGGACCTCCCCGGGGCGGCGCAGCAGCAGGCCCGCGCCGGCGAGGATCAGCAGCAGGCAGAGCACGTTCGAGGGGAAGATGTAGCGCGCATCGCCCGCGGGCGCGGCCACGTACAGGGGCGCGAGGTAGGCGAAGGCCCCGCCCAGCAGGGCGAGCAGCAGCGGCGCGGCCTCGGGCCGGCGGAAGGCGGCCGCCAGGCCGATCACGGCGGCGGCGAGGTACAGCAGGAACGGCCGGCGCCAGGCCTCGCCCGCATTGCGCTCCACATAGGCGACGGCCGCCGCGGCGAGGCCGGGCCTGGCCACCTCGAGGCCGAAGCGGTTGGGATCGATCGTCCCGTGCGTGGGATAGAAAACGCCGGCCGGCGGCAGGCCGAGCTGGACGAGGGCGATCTGCGTGCGGTGCCACAGGTAGCAGCCCGGCTCGTCCGGGATGGTCTCGCGCCAGCGCCGCGGCGTGGCGCGGTAGGTGTCCTGCTCGTAGAGGCGGGGCACGCCGGGCTTGGGCGCCATGGTGATGTTCAGGTGGCGGGGATCGTAGGCGCGGCGGATCTGCTCCACCGTGATCGGCGCGCCCTGGGTCACCGCCGCCGGCAGGAGGTCGCGCCCGGTGCAGACCGAGACGCCGAACAGGTCGTGGAGCTGGGCGGTGGCGAAATTCGAGGGCTTGGGCAGGCGCTGCAGGTCCGGCAGCCGCCACACGGTCGAGGCGCCGGCGAGGCCGATGAACAGCACGAGCGAGGCCGCCCCGGCGAGGCGCGCGGCCAGGGGCGCCCTGAGCGTCAGGAACGGGGCGGCGACCATCAGCGGGATCACCAGGGCGAAGAGGGCGAGCGCGTTATAGCGCAGCGCCGCCGCGCAGCCGATCGCGGCGGCCGCGCCCACCAGCAGCGGGATCGAGCGGGCCCGCGCCGCCGCCAGCCAGAGCGCCAGGGCCAGGAGGCCGAAGCTGGCCGTCGTCACGTCGCGCCACTGGACCATGGCCGCCCCGAGCAGCACCGGGAAATAGACGAAGCCCAGGGCGAAGCCGGCCTGGCCCAGGAGCGCGAGCCGCCGCCCGGGCGCCAGCATGTTCAGGACGACGCCGGCCCCCAGGAACAGCAGGACGGTCTGGGCGACGAACACGCCCCAGGCGCCGGCCCCCAGGCTCTTGCTGATCCAGAACAGGTAGGTGTGCATCGGCGGCCAGCCGGCCGTCTGCACGCCGGTGAAGGCCTGCTCGTAGGCCAGCAGGCTGTCGAACGACATGAAGCCCGGCCAGCTGAGCAGACAGATAGGCGCCGCGGCCAGGGCGGCGTAGGCGCCGGCCTGCAGCCAGCGCGGCGCCGCCAGCGGCGGGCCGTCGCGGAGGCGCTCCCAGAGCCTCTTCATGCCGGGGCTAGAACTCGATGTGGCCCAGCGGGCAGACCCCGCGCCCGCCGCTGGTCACGCCATAGGCGTCGAGCGGGCCCGCGGTGCGGCTTGTGAACGCCTGCCAGCCGGTGGTGGGCGAGGTGATGTCGGGCTGGGCGCGGGTCACATCGGGCCGGGGCAGGCCGGTCTCGCCGGCCCCCACGATCCGGAAGTCGGCGTCCACCAGGACGATCCGCTCGACCGCCGTCTTCTCGGCCTTGTCCCAGCCCCAGCCGATGATCTTGACCCCTGGCTGCGCGCCCTCGTAGCGGGCGCCGACCGCGTCGGTGTTGCCGACGCATTCGCCCGTCTCGGTGAAAGCCTCGCGCAGGCCCTTGCCCATGACCTCGGGCGCCCAGGCCGGCAGGGGCGGCAGCGGCTCGCTCGTGCGGGCCGCCCCGGGGCCCGGGGCCAGTTCGGCGGGCGCCTCGCCGCGCGGCTTCGGCTCGTCGCAGGCGGAGAGCGCAAGGGACAGGCCGGCGAGCGCGGCGAGCATGGCGGGAGCAAGCTTCACGGGGACGCACCTTTACCTAGCGGCGCAGGCAGTTATGCGCGCATCGCGGCGCGGCGCAACCGGGCCCCTGAAGACGGATCGCCGAAAGGCGAAGGCCCGCCGGCGTTACCGGCGGGCCTTCATGGTGGAGCTAAGCGGAGTCGAACCGCTGACCTCTTGAATGCCATTCAAGCGCTCTACCAACTGAGCTATAGCCCCGAGGTCTTGTCCTTCCCGGCTGTTGGCCGGCCGGGAAGGCGCGGAACCTATTCAATGAGGTTTCCGCAATCAAGCCCGCTGTGCGGGCTTTTTTTGCGACCTTTTATCTAGCGGTCCTCCTCGTCCCCCTCGTCGGGGAGGCCCTCGATCTCGGACTCGTCGAAATCGTCCTCTTCCTCGTCCTCGAGGAAGGGCACGTCGTCGGCCTCCTCGACGTCTTCGTCGTCGGTGAATTCGCCCAGGTCCTCGGAGACCGCGGGGCCGGGTTCGGCCGCGTCCTCGTCGTCGTCGCCGGCCAGCGGCGGCTCGTCGGCCACCTCGTCCAGCTCGGGGGCGCCCACGTCCTCTTCCTCGTCCTCCTCGCGCTCGGCCTCCTCGGTGACCTGATCCTCACGATCCTCCTCGGCCTCGGTGTCGGGCGTGACGGCCCGGGCGCGGACGCGGCGGTTGCGGACCGCCTCGTCGGGATCGAACTCGGAGTGGCACTTGGGGCAGTGCGCGGGGCGCTTGCCGAGGTCGTAGAACTTCGCCTGGCAGTTGGGGCAGATTTGCTTCGTGCCCAGCTCGGGATTGGCCAAAGTAGGCGACCCTCTGAAATGTCGGTGGTTGCTCGCGAAAAGCGGGCTCCCTTGCCACGCGCGAACGCCGCTGTCAAAGCAATCCCCCTCGTGATTTTGCGCTTATCCCGGAGGCTCGTTTTCGGCACATGACGGCGGCCCACCTGACCGCCAGGCGCGCGGGGTCCCTCAAGGGGACCGTGCGGGCCCCGGGGGACAAATCCATCAGCCACCGCGCGCTCATCCTGGGCGCGCTCGCCAGCGGCCTGACCGAGGTCGACGGCCTGCTCGAGAGCGACGACGTGCGCCGCACCGCGGCCGCCATGCAGGCGTTCGGCGCGGGCGTGATCCGCACCGGCGAGGGCGCCTGGCGCGTCGAGGGCAAGGGCGGGTTCGCCGAGCCGGGCGACGTGATCGACTGCGGCAACGCCGGCACCGGCGTGCGGCTGATCATGGGCGCGGCGGCGGGCTTCGACCTGGCGGCGACCTTCACGGGCGACAGCTCGCTGCGCGGCCGGCCGATGAATCGGGTGCTGAAGCCGCTGGGCGAGATGGGGGCGAGCTGGATCTGCCGGGCCGGCGGGCGGCTGCCGCTGACGCTGAAGGGCGGGAGCCTGAAGCGCATCGCCTACCGCCTGCCCGAGCCCTCGGCGCAGGTGAAGTCGGCCGTGCTGCTGGCGGGCCTGAGCGCCGACGGCGGCGCCGAGGTGTTCGAGGCCGAGGCCACCCGCGACCACACCGAGCGGATGCTTCGCGGCTTCGGCGCCGAGGTGGACGTGACCGAAGAGAGCGCGGGCCGGCGCATCGTGCTGCCCGGCGGCCAGGCGCTGAAGGGCACCCGGATCCGGGTGCCGGGCGACCCGTCGTCGGCGGCCTTCCCGCTGGTCGCGGCGCTGGTCACGCCGGGCTCGCAGGTGACCGTCGAGGGCATGCTGCTCAATCCGCTGCGCATCGGCCTTCTCGAGACGCTGGGCGACATGGGCGCGGACCTGTCGGTGACCAACGTGCGCGACGAGGGGGGCGAGACGGTGGCCGACGTCACGGCCCGCCACTCCGCGCTGGAGGGCGTCGAGACGCCGCCCGAGCGGGCGCCGTCGATGATCGACGAATACCCGATCCTGGCCGTCGCCGCGGCCTTCGCCTCGGGCCGGACCGTGATGCGCGGCATCGGCGAGATGCGGGTGAAGGAGAGCGACCGGATCGCCCTGATGGCCGCCGGCCTCGCCGCCTGCGGGGTCGAGGTGGAGGAGGAGCCCGAGGGGATGATCGTCACGGGCCGCGGCGGCGCCGTGCGCGGCGGCGGGCGGATCACCACCCACGGCGACCACCGGATCGCCATGTCCCACCTCGTGCTGGGCATGGCCGCCGAGGAGCCGGTGAGCGTGGACGAGCCCGGCATGATCGCCACCAGCTTCCCCGGCTTCGTCGAGATGATGCGCGGCCTCGGAGCGGACGTGGGAGCGGACGTGGGAGGGGATGTGGGCGCGGACTCGCCGGTCGGCGCATGAGGGGCCCGTTCGTGATCACGGTCGACGGGCCGGCGGCCTCGGGCAAGGGCACGATCGCCAGCCGCCTGGCGCGGGAATACGACCTGCCGATGCTGGATTCCGGCCTGCTCTACCGGGCGGTCGGCGTGCTCGCGACCCGGGCGGGCCTCGACCTGGACGACGGCGAGGCCGTCGCGCGCCTCGCGCGCGGGCTGAAGGCGGAGCACCTGGGCGATCCCGAGTTCCGCACCCGCGGGGCGGGCGAGGCGGCGAGCCGGGTGGCGGTGCACACGCCCGTGCGGCTGGCCCTGCGCGACGTGCAGCTCGCCTTCGCGCGCCGGCCGGGCGGGGCGGTGCTGGACGGCCGCGACCAGGGGACGGTGATCTGCCCCGAGGCGCCGGCGAAGCTGTATGTCACCGCGAGCCCCGAGGTGCGCGCCGAGCGGCGCTGGAAGCAGCTGAAGGGCCAGGGCGAGGACGTACCCTACGCGGAGGTGCTGGCCGACATCGTGCGCCGGGACGAGCGCGACGGCGGGCGGGCCGACTCGCCCATGCGGCCCGCGCCGGACGCCGTCTTGCTGGACACCTCCGAATTGAGTATAGACGGCGCCTTCGATGCGGCCCGCCGCATCGTCGAGGCGGCGCGCGCCCGCTGGGGGAGGTCCCAAGAGGACGCCTCCCGGTAGGGCAATCCAACCGCGCCACACCCTCCGGACGGCCGCGGGCGATCTCACCTCTCAAACCCGACGCCTGGACTCCGCCCGACCTCGGTCGGCGGGCCTCGCGCCATTCGCAACACGAAAGACCCTCATGGCTGACGATCTTAGCCTCAACCCCACGCGCGACGACTTCGCCGCGCTGCTCAACGAGTCCCTCGGCGGACGCGACTTCATGGAAGGCCAGGTGGTCCACGGCAAGGTCGTGGCCATCGAGAAGGACTTCGCCATCGTCGACGTCGGCCTGAAGACCGAAGGCCGCGTGCTGCTGAAGGAATTCACCCAGCCCGGCGAGGACAAGCCGCCGCTGAAGGCCGGCGACACCGTCGAGGTGTTCCTGGAGCGCGTCGAGAACGCCATGGGCGAGGCGGTGATCAGCCGCGAGAAGGCCCGCCGCGAAGAGGCCTGGACCCGCCTGGAAGGCGTCTACGAGAAGAACGAGCCGGTGATGGGCGCCATCGTCGGCCGCGTGAAGGGCGGCTTCACCGTCGACCTGGGCGGCGCCTCGGCGTTCCTGCCCGGCTCGCAGGTGGACATCCGTCCGGTGCGCGACGTCGGCCCGCTGATGGGCCGCGAGCAGCCGTTCGCGATCCTGAAGATGGACCGTCCGCGCGGCAACATCGTCGTCTCGCGCCGCGCCATCCTGGAAGAGGCCCGCGCCGAGCAGCGCACCGAGCTGGTGTCGCAGCTGCAGGAGGGTGAAGTCCGCGAAGGCGTGGTCAAGAACATCACCGACTACGGCGCGTTCGTGGACCTGGGCGGCATCGACGGCCTGCTGCACGTCACCGACATGAGCTGGAAGCGCGTCAACCACCCGAGCCAGGTCCTGGCGGTGGGCGACACGGTCAAGGTGCAGATCGTCAAGATCAACCCCGAGACCCAGCGCATCTCGCTCGGCATGAAGCAGCTGCAGTCCGACCCGTGGGACGGCGTCGAGGCGAAGTACCCGGTGGGCGCCAAGTTCACCGGCCGCATCACCAACATCACCGACTACGGCGCCTTCGTGGAGCTGGAGCCCGGCGTGGAAGGCCTGGTGCACGTCTCGGAAATGTCGTGGACCAAGAAGAACGTCCACCCCGGCAAGATCGTCTCCACCTCGCAGGAGGTGGAAGTGGTCGTGCTGGACGTCGATCCGTCCAAGCGCCGCGTGTCGCTCGGCCTGAAGCAGGCCATGGCCAATCCGTGGGAGGCCTTCCTGGAGGCCCACCCGATCGGCTCGACCGTGGAAGGCGAGGTCAAGAACGCCACCGAGTTCGGCCTGTTCATCGGCCTCGACAACGACATCGACGGCATGGTGCACCTGTCGGATCTCGACTGGGCCGTGTCGGGCGAAGAGGCCATGGCCCGCTACAACAAGGGCGACGTGGTCAAGGCGCGCGTGCTCGACGTCGACGTCGAGAAGGAGCGCATCTCGCTGGGCATCAAGCAGCTCAGCGGCGACCCGATGCAGGGCGACGTCTTCCGCAAGGGCCAGACCGTCACCTGCACCGTCACCGAGGTCACCTCGGGCGGCATCGAGGTGAAGTTCGGCGAGGACGAAGCGCCGATGACGGCCTTCATCCGCAAGTCGGACCTGTCGCGCGACCGCGCCGACCAGCGCCCCGAGCGCTTCGCCGTGGGCGACCGCGTCGACGCCCAGATCACCAACGTGGACAAGGCCGCGCGCCGCGTCTCGCTGTCGATCAAGTCGCTGGAAATGGCCGAGGAGAAGGAAGCCATCGAGCAGTTCGGCTCGTCGGACTCCGGCGCCTCGCTGGGCGACATCCTGGGCGCGGCTCTCCGCGAGAAGGCCCAGAAGGACTAAGGTCCAGGACCGACGGACCGCCCCGCCCGGGGCGGTTCGAAGCGAAGGCCCCGTCCGGTCCGCCGGGCGGGGCTTTTTCGTGCCCGCAACCCGCGCAAGGCTTAACCGACGACGTGCGTAAACCCTTTTTACGCCTTGAACGGATTGGGAGAGTCGCCCATGGTCGCGCCGGTTCGAGGGGCCTCATGATCAAGTCAGAGCTGATCGCGAAACTCGCCGAAGAGAACCCGCACCTGACCCAGCGCGACATCGAGCGGGTGGTCGGCGTGATCCTGGAGCGGATGATCGAGGCCCTCGAGGAGGGCGGCCGCGTCGAGCTGCGCGGCTTCGGCGCCCTGTCGGTCCGCTCGCGCGACGCGCGGGCCGGCCGCAACCCGCGCACCGGCGAGCCGGTGGACGTGCGGGCCAAGCACGTGCCCTTCTTCAAGAGCGGCAAGGAGCTGCGCGAGCGGCTGAACGCCGTGGACGAGCGCTAAGCCGCCCCGGAGGGCTGGTCGATGAGCATCATCTCGGAATTCCGCGAATTCATCGCCCGCGGCAACGTGATCGACCTGGCGGTCGGCGTGATTATCGGCGCGGCGTTCAACGACATCGTCAAGGCGCTGGTCGACAACATCGTCATGCCGCCGATCGGGCTCGTCCTGTCGGGCATCGACTTCTCGGACCTGGCCTGGGTTCTGAAGCCGGACGATCCGGCGACGCCGGCGCTCGACGCCGTGGCGATCCAGTACGGCGCCTTCATCAACACCTGCATCCGCTTCCTGATCGTCGCCTGGGCGGTGTTCATGCTGGTGAAGCTGGTGAACGTGATCCGCCGGCGCGAGGCCGAGAAGCCGCCCGAGGAAAAGCCCGCGCCCACGCCGCAGGAAGCCTTGCTGATGGAGATCCGCGACCTCCTGAAGCGGCGGGCGGACTAGGGCCTCGCGCGACCGCTGGATCCCGGACAGACGGCTTCGCCGCCTTCCGGGATGGCGTGACCGGGGTCACGCCACCTTGAAGCCTTCCCAGTTCATCATCCGGGTGAGGCGGGCGTTCTCCTGCTGGGGCAGGGCCTCGCGGAAGGCGGGGAAGATGTCCTCCTCCTCCTCGCGCATGTGTTCCTGAAGGTCGGTGAAGAAGCGGCGGGCGGTCTCGAGCCAGCGGGGGTCGTCGGTCGGCAGCCGGCGCAGCTCGTAGATGAAGGTCTTCACCTCGCCATGGTCGGCGATCAGGTGGCGGGCCTGCTCCTCGCGGCCGTTCTCCACCATCGCCGGATAGATGACGTTCTCCTCCTCGATCGCGTGCTTGGTGAGCGCATAGGCGATCTTGGTCAGCATCATCTGCCGCTTCATGGTCTCGGTGTCGGAGGTGGCGAGCAGGGCCTGGAAGGTCTTCTCGACCATCCGGTGCTCGGCCTTCAGCGCGGCGACCCAGTCGCCGGCGACGAGCGAGGGGCCCTGGGCCACCGCCTTGCGGGCATGGGGCATGGCCAGGCCCGCCATGAAGCCGAGCGCGGCGCCGGTCGCGAGCCGGCCGAGGTTTCCGTTCGTGGCGTTGCGCATGGTCAGGTTCTCCCGGGTTCGTCAGGGAAAACCCGGCACGGGCGGGGCCGTTCCGGCGCTTAGCACTTGCAGGGGAGCTCACGAGCCTCCTAATCCCGCCGCATGACGGCGATGGCCAAGATCTGCGGGGTCTCGACGCCCGAGGCGGTGAGCGCCGCCCTCGACGGCGGGGCGGCCTTCCTGGGCTTCATGTTCTTCCCGAAGAGCCCGCGGAACGTCAGCCCCGAGGCGGCGGCCCGGCTGACGCCGCCGGCCCGGGCGCGCGGGGCGAAGGTCGTGGCGGTGGTGGTGGATCCCTCCGACACCGAGCTGGACGCCATCGTGGCCGGCCTGTCCCCCGACCTGATCCAGCTTCACGGCAAGGAGAGCCCGGCGCGGGTGCGCGAGATCGCCGGGCGGACGGGACGCGGGATCATCAAGGTGACGCCGGTGTCCGAGCCCTCGGACGTGGCCGCCGCCCGCGCCTACGAGCCCCTGGTCGAGCACCTGATGTTCGAGACCAAGCCGCCGAAGGACGCCGACCGGCCCGGCGGCCTCGGCGTTCCGTTCGACTGGACCCTGCTGGAAGGCGCCCGGTTCGCGCGGCCCTGGTTCCTGGCCGGCGGGCTCGATCCCTGGAACGTGGGCGAGGCGATCGCCGCCTCGGGCGCGCCGCTGGTGGACGTTTCCTCTGGCGTGGAGCGCGGCCCCGGACTAAAGGACCCCACCTTGATCCGGGCGTTCCTCGACGCCGTCAGACGCGCCTAAGAGCCTCGTTTTGAACGCGCCTTCCCGTCCGAACGACTACGCGGCCTATCCCGACGCCAAGGGGCGGTTCGGCGACTACGGCGGCCAGTACGTGCCGGAAACCCTGATGCCGCTGGTGCACGAGCTGACCGCCGCCTACGAGGCGGCCAAGGCCGACCCCGCCTTCCAGGCCGAGCTGGCCGGCTACCTGACCCACTACGTGGGCCGGCCCTCGCCGCTCTATTTCGCCGAGCGCCTGACGAGGCACTACGGCGGGGCGAAGATCTATCTGAAGCGCGAGGAGCTGAACCACACCGGCTCGCACAAGATCAACAACTGCATGGGCCAGATCCTGCTGGCCCAGCGGATGGGCAAGACGCGGATCATCGCCGAGACCGGCGCCGGCCAGCACGGCGTCGCCACGGCCACCGTCTGCGCCCGCTTCGGCCTGCCATGTGTGGTCTACATGGGCGCGGTGGACGTCGAGCGGCAGAAGCCGAACGTGTTCCGCATGAACCTGCTGGGCGCCGAGGTGCGGCCGGTGACCAGCGGATCGGCCACCCTGAAGGACGCCATGAACGAGGCGCTCCGCGACTGGGTCACCAACGTCCACGACACCTATTACCTGATCGGCTCGGCGGCGGGGATGCACCCCTATCCGATGATGGTCCGCGACTTCCAGGCGGTGATCGGCCGCGAGACGCGCGAGCAGATCCTGGAGCTGGAGGGCCGCCTGCCCGACGCGCTGGTGGCCTGCGTCGGCGGCGGCTCGAACGCCATCGGCCTGTTCCACCCGTTCCTGAACGACTCCTCGGTGAAGATCTTCGGCGTCGAGGCGGCGGGCGAGGGGGTCGAGACCGGCCGCCACGCCGCAGCGATCAACGGCGGCCGCCCCGGCGTGCTGCACGGGAACATGACCTACCTGCTGCAGGACCGGGTCGGGCAGATCGAGGAGGCGCACTCCATCTCGGCCGGCCTCGACTATCCGGGCATCGGCCCCGAGCACGCCTGGCTGCACGACGTGGGCCGCGCCACCTACCTGACCGCCACCGACACGGAGGCGCTGGAAGCGTTCCGCCTGCTGTCCGAGCTGGAGGGCATCCTGCCGGCGATCGAGAGCTCGCACGCCCTGGCCCGCCTGCCCGAGATCACCCGCGAGGTCGGCAAGGACGGGATCGTCGTGCTGAACCTGTCGGGCCGCGGCGACAAGGACGTGAACACCGTCGCGAGCTACCTGGGACGGCAGATTTGACCAAGGCCCGCATCGACGCCCGCTTCGCCGAACTCGCGCGCGAGGGCCGCGCGGCCTTCGTGCCCTATGTGATGGCCGGCGATCCCGACCGGGAGACGGCGCTCGCCATCCTGAAGGGCCTGCCCGCGGCGGGGGCGGACATCATCGAGCTGGGCTTCCCGTTCTCGGACCCGATGGCCGAGGGGCCGCCGATCCAGCGCGCCGCCGGCCGGGCGCTCGCCAAGGGCATGACGCTGCAGGGCGTGCTGGACCTGGTGCGCGCCTTCCGGGCGGGAGATCAGACGACGCCGCTGATCCTGATGGGCTACATGAACCCCCTCGTCACCTGGGGGCTGGAGGCCTTCGCCCGCGACGCCTCGGACGCCGGGGTGGACGGGCTGATCATCGTGGACTGCCCGCCCGAGGAGGCCGATCCGCTGGCCGACGCCCTGGACGCGGCGGGCGTCTCGCTGATCCGGCTGGCGACGCCGACGACCGACGATGCGCGGCTGAAGGTGGTGGTCCGGCGGACCTCGGGCTTCGTCTACTACGTCTCGGTGGCCGGGGTGACGGGAGTGAAGGAGGCCGACGCGGCCGCCGTCGCGCCCAACGTGGAGCGGGTCCGCAAGGCCTCGGGCCTGCCCGTCGCGGTCGGCTTCGGCATCAAGACTCCGGAAAGGGCCGCGCAGGTAGCCCAGGTCGCCGACGCGGTCGTGGTGGGTTCCGCGCTTGTGGACGAAGTCGCCGAAGCAGTGGACATGAACGAAGACGTGACCGCGCGAGTTCTTTCCAAAGTCGAATCCTTGGCTAAGGCTGTGCGCCTTGCGCGTCGTAGCCACGAGGCGGTCTGAAAACCATGGCGATGGCTGATCAGCGTAACGACAAGCCCGGCCGTCCGGCCGCCCAGCGGGAGCGCCGCGGCTGGCTGTCCCGCATCGCGCCCGGCGTGCGCAACTTCGCCAAGCGCGAGACGCCCGAGAACCTCTGGGTGAAATGCCCCGAGACGGGCGAGATGATCTACCGGCCCGACCTGGAGGCGGCCCTGTGGGTCACGCCCTCGGGCCACCACATGCGGATCGGCGCCTCCCAGCGGCTGGCCGTGACCTTCGACGACGGCCAGTTCGAGAAGATCGACTGCCCGCAGGTGGTCGAGGACCCGCACAAGTTCCCCGACGACCGCGCGTACCCCGACCGCCTGAAGGCGGCGCGCAAGCAGACCGGCGAGCAGGACTCCATCGCCGCCGCCTACGGCCACGTCCGCGGCCAGCCCGCCGTGGTGATGGTGCAGGACTTCGCCTTCATGGGCGGCTCGCTGGGCATGGGCGCGGGCGAAGCATTCATCGCCGCGGCCAAGGAGGCCGTGAAGCGGCAGGTCCCGCTGGTGATCTTCACCGCCTCGGGCGGCGCCCGGATGCAGGAGGGCACGCTGTCCCTCATGCAGATGGCGCGCACCACCCTGGCCCTGAACGAGGTCAAGGACGCGGGGCTGCCCTACGTCGTGGTGCTGACCGACCCCACCACGGGCGGGGTGCTCGCCTCGTACGCCATGCTGGGCGACGTGCACCTAGCCGAGCCGAACGCCACGATCGGCTTCTCGGGCCGCCGGGTGATCGAACAGACCATCCGCGAGACCCTGCCGCCCGGCTTCCAGAAGTCGGAGTTCCTGGTCGAGCGCGGCATGATCGACCAGGTGGTCCGGCGCGCGGACCTGCCCGAAGTGCTGGGCTCGGTCCTGAAGACGCTTATGATGGGGCGTGAACGCCTTTCCCCCGCCGCCTAGGTCCAAGCCGAGCCTGACCCCCCCTCCCCGCATCGGAGAGGACGGGATAGGGCCATGACGTCCGCCGACCCCGGTTTCGACCCGATCCGCGCCTCGGACGCGGTGATCCAGCGGCTGCGCCGCAGCCACCCCACGCTCATCGACCTGACGACGGGCCGCGTCGAGCGCCTGCTGGCGGCGCTGGACCATCCCGAACGGCGGCTTCCGCCGGTGATCCACGTGGCCGGCACCAACGGCAAGGGCTCGACCGTCGCCTACCTGCGGGCCATCGGCGAGGCGGCGGGCCTGCGGATCCACACCCTGACCTCGCCCCACCTCGTGCGGTTCGCCGAGCGGATCCGGCTGGCGGGCCGGCTGATCAGCGACGAGCAGCTCCTGGCCCTCACCGAGCGGGTCGAGGCGGCCAATGCGGACCAGCCGATCAGCTTCTTCGAGATCACGACGGTGCTGGCCCTGCTGGCCTTCGCCGAGACGCCGGCCGACCTGTGCGTGGTGGAGGTGGGGCTGGGCGGCCGGTTCGACGCCACCAACGTCTTCGACGCCCCGGCGGTCAGCGTCATCACGCCCGTGGACTACGACCACCTGGAGATGCTGGGCCCCGGCCTCGCCAAGATCGCCTGGGAGAAGGCCGGGATCATCAAGCGCGGGCGGCCGGTGGTGGTGGCGCGCCAGCTGGACGAGGCGCTGGAGATGATCGAGCGCGAGGCCGACGACCGTATGGCCCCCATGCTGCTGATGGGCCGCGACTTCGACGCCTGGGAGGAGCGGGGCCGGCTGCTGGTGCAGATGCCCGAGCGGCTGCTGGACCTGCCGCCGCCCAGCCTGTTCGGCGGCTACCAGTTCGCCAACGCGGGCCTGGCCGTCGCCGCGGCCCTGACCTTCGACCACGACCTCCCGGACGAGGTGCTGGGCGACGGCGTCGCCTCGGCCGTCTGGCCGGCGCGGATGCAGCGGCTGACCGCCGGGCCCCTGTTCGAGCTGGCGCGCGCCCGCGGCGCCGACATCTGGCTGGACGGCGGCCACAACCCGCATGCGGGCCGCGCGCTCGCCGAGGCCGCCTCGCGCATCGTCGACCGCGACCCGCGGCCGCTGACGCTGGTGGCGGGCATGTTCGCCCGCAAGGACGCCGAGGGCTTCTTCCGCCCCTTCGCCGAGATGAAGCCGCGGGTGATCGCCACCACCTTCGACTCGCCCCAGGCGGCGAGCGCCGAGGACATCGCCGTGGCGGCGGTGAAGGCGGGCCTGCCGGCCGAGATGTCGCCGAACGTCGAGGACGCCGTGCGGCGGGCGCTTTCGGTGGACGGGCCCGCGCCGCACGTGCTGGTCTGCGGCGGCCTGCATTTCGCGGGCGAGGTGCTCGCCATGAGCCCGGAGACCTGGCCCGCCTGATGCGTGCAAAGCCCTACAGCCTGCGCTTCGCCCTGCCGCGGCACTACCTGATCACCCTGGCGATCGCCCTGGTGGCGCTGTGGGGACTGGTGGAGGTGTTCGGCCGCACCGACGTGGTGCTGATCGGCTGGATGGTCGGCTTCCTGGTCGCCACCCGCGTGGTGCGCTGGTTCGTGCTGCGGCGGCCCCCGAAGAGGGCGGAACGGCCAGGGCCGAAAGAAGAAGGGCCGCCCGAAGGCGGCCCTGTGGAGTAACGCGCTTCGGCGGCCGCCTCAGGCGGCGACGCCGGCCTCGGTGAGCCACTCCAGGATCTTCTGCTTGGGCATGGCGCCCACCTTCATCGAGGCCATCTGGCCGCCCTTGAACAGCATCATCGTCGGGATGCCGCGCACGCCGTAGCGCGAGGGCGTCGTCGGGCTCTCCTCGATGTTCAGCTTGGCGATGGTCACCTTGTCGGCGAGTTCGTCCGAGAGCTGCTCGAGGGCCGGGGCGATCTGCTTGCAGGGGCCGCACCACTCCGCCCAGAAGTCGACGAGCACAGGGCGCTCGGCCTGCAGGACGTCGGTCTCGAAGGATTCGTCGGTGACCTTCACGGTGCTCATAGGAAAGCTCCTTTCGCGCACGGCCGGATGGAACGCGGGCCGGCGCCTGTCTGATCCGCCCATGTAGGCGGGTGTTAGGGCGGTATCAACCAGAACGGCGCAGCTCGGCCAGCGCCTGGGCCATCAGGTTTTCTGGAACGGGCATCAGCTTGGGCCCGTCGGTCCAGACGAGGGCGGCCTCGATCCGCCGGCCGGGGAAGACCTCGGCCAGGACGGCGCTGTAGAGCGCCATCTGGCGCAGGTAGGCGGGATCGGCGTCCTCGATGCGGCCGGGCGAGGGGCGGTTGGTCTTGAAGTCGGCCACCAGCACCCGGTCCGGCAGGATCACCAGCCGGTCGATCCTGCCCGAGATCCGCAGGGCCGGCGGCAGCGCCGCCGCCCCGCCGGCGATCGCCACCTCGGCCCGCGAGCCCGGCCCGAACACCTCGGCGAACCGCGGATCCTCCAGAACCGAGAGCGCGGCGGCGGCCATCTCGGCCCGCTGGTCGTCGGCAAGGTCGGTCTCGCGGCGCAGCAGGGCGGCCGCGCCGGCGGCCCGCTCGGGGGGCGCCAGATCGGGCAGGAGCTGCAGCAGGCGGTGGATCAGGTCGCCGCGCCGGAATCGGCCGAGCCCCTGGGCGGCGGCCAGCGGCGAGGGCGCGGCCACCACCGTCCCCTCGCCCAGGTCGGACGGGGAGGCGTAGCGGGCGAAGGCCTCCGGGGGCGGCGAGACCGCCGACCAGGCGGGCGCGGCGGCCGCGACGGCCTCGGCGGCGACCCGGCGGCCCAGCGGCTCGGGATCGGGCCCGTAGCGGGTGGCCAGCACCTCGCCGCAGGCGGCCTGGCGCAGGTGCGGGGCGATGGCCTCGTGCTCGAAGCCGGCGCGGATGGCGGCCCACCAGCCCTTCAGCCCGTCCTCCTTGCGGTTCGAGGGGATGCGGCCGCACAGGATCAGCCGCTCGCGCGCCCGGGTGAGGGCGACGTAGAGCAGCCGCAGGGACTCCTCGGTCTCCTTGTCCTGCCGCAGCGCCCGGGCCGCCGCCGAGGCTTCGCAGTCGGCCTTGCCGCTGGCGCACCACAGGAAGCCGCCGTCGGCGGTCTCCAGCATCGGCGAGCCCCGCGCGCCCTGGTCCGAGGTGGTCTCGGGCAGGACGACGATCGGCGCCTCCAGGCCCTTGGCGCCGTGGGCGGTCATCACCCGGACCTCGTCGCGGCCGCCCTCCAGCTCGCGCTTCACGATGATGTCGAGGCCGGCGAAGTCCGCCGCCAGCGTCTCCAGGTCGTGCACGCCGCGGCCCTCGGCGGCCAGCACCTGGGCCAGGAACTCGTCCAGCGCGTCCTGCGCCTCCGCGCCCAGCCGGCGCAGGAGGCGGCTGCGCATCGAACGGCCGTCGGACCCGCGGACCCCCAGCGCCCGGGCGTAGAAGCCGAACGGCCCGTGCTCGCGGGCGGCCTCGCGCATGGCCTGCAGGAACCCGGCCGCCGCCGCCCAGTCGGGGCGCTCGCCGGCCCTGGCCAGCAGCGTGCGCCAGAGCGAGCCCTCCCGGCCGTGGGCGAGGTCGAACAGCGCCGCGTCGTCCAGGTCGCAGAACGGGCTCTTCAGCAGGGCCGCCAGGGTCAGGTCGTCGGCGGGAAAGAGCGCGAACCTCGCCAACGCCATCAGGTCGTCGAAGACGATGTGCTCGGACAGCGCCAGCCGGTCGGCGCCGGCCACCGGGATCCCCGCGTGCTTCAGCGCGCGCAAGATCTCCTCGAACAGCGCGCCGCGCTTGCGGACCAGGATCAGCACGTCGCCGTAGCGGGCGGGGCGCCTGCCGTCCCTGTCGGCCACCGCATCGCCGCGCCGGACGAGGTCGCGGATCTCGCAGGCGATGTTGCGGGCCAGCCGCTTGGTGGCGCTCTCCTCGCCCTCGACGTCGAGAGGCGCGTCCCAGGCCTCGCGGGCCTCGCCCTTCGGCTCGCGCTCCAGCGGCCACAGGTCGACGCAGCCGCGCTCGCCGGCGCGCATGGGAATGTGCTCCAGCGGCTCCACGCCCGGCGGCACCCCGGCGCCGAACACCGCGTCCACGAAGGCCAGCACCTCCTCGGTCGAGCGGAACGAGGCGTGCAGCGGCACCGAGGCGCCGTTGCGGCCCGCCGCGGCGATCTCGGCCACGTAGCGGCGGGTCTCCAGGATCAGCCGCTCGGGATCGGCGCCCTGGAAGGAATAGATCGACTGCTTCTCGTCGCCGACGACGAACAGGGTGCGGTCCAGCTCGCCGCGCCGGGGCAGGGCCTCGCCGGCGAAGAACTCGCCGGTCAGGGCGCGCACGATCTCCCACTGGTCGGGGGCGGTGTCCTGGGCCTCGTCCACCAGGATGTGGTCGATGCCGCCGTCCAGCTTGTAGAGCACCCAGGCCGCGGCCGGGCGGCTGGCCAGGAGGGCGCGGGTCTTCTCGATCAGGTCGGCGAAGTCGAGGGTGCCGGCGAGCTGCTTCTCGACCCGGTAGGCCGCCAGGTACGCCTCGGCGAGGGTGAGCGCGTCCAGGGTGTCGGCGGCCACGCGGGCGCCGCGCAGCCGCTCGCGGGCGGCGGCCAGGCGGTCCTGCTCGGTCAGCAGGGCCATCCGCAGGCCCTCGTGCGCCTTCAGGCCCGAGGTCTTGGCGACCCAGGTCGCGGGGGTCCCCTCGCCCTTCTCGGTGAACAGGGCGGCGAGCG
>Ga0268287_100046_pt1 | contig 134321 bp, 128 predicted proteins | sample MetcocultureR3M_FD_191348 | JGI IMG/M metagenome (GOLD analysis project Ga0268287, IMG submission 191348) | Soil microbial communities from Anza Borrego Desert, Southern California, United States - Methanotrophic co-culture R3-M | ecosystem: Environmental > Terrestrial > Soil > Desert | place... | reverse complement strand
GAGGTACGGTTGTAGACGGTCTTGCCGATGTAGTTCTCGTTCGCGAGGATGGTCGGGATCATGCCGTCGGTCCACGGCCGACCGTTGTGATTGGCGATGCCGGCATCGTTCAGTTGGCGCCGGATGTCGCTGTAGGATTTCCGGCCGTTGACGAACTGGTCAAAAATGATCCGGACCACGGCTGCCTCCTCAACGGAGCCGGGCTGCAGTCGAACGCGGTCCGATTGCAAAGCCTTGAACTGGCCCTTTTCGAGGAAGCCCTTCGGATGCTCGCTCTCGTCGACCATCAAGCGCCGGAGGCCGTAGCCCACGGGAGCGCCGACGCGGTATCCAAGGCTCGCGACCCGGCAGTGCCCCGCGTGCACCTTGACCGAAAGTTCTCGGCTCCACTCTGCGGCCATACCGCGCTTTAGGCTCTTGGCGATTCCGGAGACGAATGTGCCGTCGTTCTTGAAGAGTTCGGCGCAGTATTCGACCTGCACGCCGCTCCGCTTGCACAAGAATTCGTAGTACGCGCTCTCGTCGACGTCCTGGAAGCGGCCCCAGCGACTGACGTCGTAGACGAGAATGTGGTCGAAGTCAGCCTGCCCCGACTGGACGTCCTCGATCAATTCGATGAGACCGGGCCGTCCCTTGATCCTGAGGCCGCTGCGGCCCTCGTCGGCGTAGGTGCGAATGATCGTGAGCGCGTTCGCCTCGGCATAGGTGGCGATGGCCGCCATCTGGTTCTGGATCGAGTAGCGCTGGAGCTCCCTCGACATCCTGACGTACTGCGCCGCGCGACGCGCTCGGGTCCGCCTCGCCAGGCCTGTCCCCTTCGGAACGACGAGCCAGTTACCCATACACCCCTCCTGCTACGTCAGAGGTACCAAGCCTAGCAAATACACCTTACGCGTTCGGGCTGGCAACGCCGATCAAACTTGAGGCGGGCCCGGTCCATCCGGCCGGCGCTTCTGGTTTATGCGCAGCGACGCGGAACAGGGGGACAAGCCTCAGCCCTACCAATTGCGAATCCCTGACCCGTGCTAACCGCCCGGAACGGACAGGCGGGGGCAGGATTCGTCCTGGCAGGAGCGATGGCGATGCTGATGACGAAGGAAAGACGACCGGCGATCCGGACGCTGCGCGACTGGGCGATCCACGTGCTGCAGGAGGCGGGCGCTATCCGCGAATGCGAGGAGCACGGCTGGGCTAGGGATCGGGCCGACCCTCATGCGCGCGAGCACGCATTGGACATCGCCAGGCTGGAGCCGCCCGAGGGGTTGTCTCCGGATCAGGCTGTCGAGGAAGTGCGCGAGGTTTTAGGTTCTATCGGCGATGCGTGCCCGGAGTGCCCCCCAGGCAAAGATTAGTTCGGCTGCCCTGCCGCACCGCTCGGATGGCAGCGGATGCGGGCGAGTTCGAGCCAAGCCTGCGCGAGTTGGAGCCAGCGCTGCCGCTCGGAGCCATCGGCCAATAGGGCCTCCTTCACCGCTTCTTCCGCACGGTCCCTAGGCTCGAAGTCGTCATCCATGGTGTGGAACGTCGTAGCATACCAAGGTAAACGGCCGGTGGCCCTAAAAGTCCGTATTAACCCGGGTGGGTCCGCCCGCGGCCCGTGGCAGGCCCTTCAAGGAAGCAGGTCGAGTGCGTTCTCGAGTGCCGCGCCGGCGGCGGTGTTGTCGAAAATGCACCAGGCCTCGCCTGAGGACGATGCAGCACCAAGCCGTGACTTCAGCGCGCCAAGGTATGCCCCGTCGTAGGCGGAGTAGTAGATGCGCGGCGCTCCATGCAGCCGAAAATAATGCAGTCCCGGCCACCCGCCCGGCAGGTCGGCATCGGGCACGCGCGCCGGGTCCGCAGCGACGCGACTAATCCGACGCTCCCTGAGCCAAGCACCGACCTCAGGCGTGAACCAGCTGACGTGACGCGGCTCGCAAGCGAGAGCGGCTGAGGTCCCTTCCCGCAGTGCGCCGAACAGGAATTCCGCGTCCGATTCAACGAACATCTTGCGAGGCGCAAACTGAACGAGCAAAACCCCGAGCTTCGCACCGAGGCCGGCGCTTTCTTCGATGAACCGATCGAGCTCAGGCCGCGCAAGCTGGGACGAATGAGTGACGGACTTAGGGACTTTGACCGAAAATCGGAAGTCATCCGGCGTCGATCTCGCCCACTTCTCGTACGTCGAGCGGCGGTGCGGCCTGTGAAAGGATGAGTTGATCTCGGTGGCGTTCAAAACCGCCGCGTAACGTTCAAGGTGGCTACCTGCACCGCCAACCCTTTCTTTGCAGCTTTGAGGAACATTCCACCCCGCTGTTCCGATCCGAAGCTCAGCCTTGACATGGGCGCCCTCTTCCCGTGTCAGTCCGCAATCGTCATCAGGAGCCACCGGATTCCGGACCTCAAGCCGACTTCCGCCGCGCTCCTGCTGCGGGCTTCTTCGCCGCATCCTTCGCAGGCTTCTTGCCGGCTATCGGCATCAGCATTTCCTTCTGACCCGCGGCCGCTTTTTTCGCCTTCTTGGCAGGCTTTTTTGCAGCACCGGTATCGGCCGCTGCGCCCCCGACGCTCTTGCGCAGTGCGTCCATGAGATCGACGACGTTCTCGCCCTTCGGCCGATCCTTCGGTACGATCGGCTTGCCGGCCCGTTTCTGGTTGATGAGCTCGACCAGCGCGCTCTCGTAGTGATCCTCGAACTTGTCCGGTTCGAACCGCCCCGCCTTCTGGTTCACGATGTGCTTGGCGAGGTCCAGCATGTCCTTGGTGACCTTGACGTCCTGGATCTCGTCGAAATATTCGGCCTCGCTGCGCACTTCGTAGGGGTAGCGCAGCAGCGTGCCCACGAGGCCCTTGTCCATCGGCTCCAGCGCGATGATGTGCTCGCGATTTGTCAGCACGACGCGCCCGATAGCGACCTTGTCCATCTCGCGGATGGTCTCCCGGATAACGGCGAAGGCGTCGTGCCCGACCTTGCCGTCGGGCCGGATGTAGTAGGGGCGGATCAGGTAGCGCGGATCGATATCGTACTTGTCGACGAACTCGTCGATCTCGATGGTGCGCGTGGATTCCAGCGCGATCTCCTCGAGCTCCTCCTTCGTGACTTCGATGAACTGATCCTTTTCGAGCTGGTAGCCCTTGACGATGTCCTCGTTTGGCACCTCGTCGCCGGTGTCGGCGTCGACCTTCAGATACTTGATGCGATGGCCGGTCTGCCGGTTCAGCTGGTTGAAGGAGATCTTTTCGCTTTCTGACGTGGCCGGATAGAGGGCCACCGGACAGGTCACGAGTGACAGACGCAGGAAGCCTTTCCAGTTGGCGCGGGGGGCCATGAACGCGGTACTCCAGTGACGGTACTGGATTCAAGACGAACGGAGCCTGCCGGTTCCGACATGCTCCAGGTCCGCCAACAGGAAAAATGACTACCGGCCGCAGCGCCCCCGTGCACGTCCGAAATCGTCGTGAAGCGCCTCTTCTCCCTGTACCTCGTGAGGTTTTGGCCGGTATTGTGGGACCCCATGGACGCCCTGACCCAGCCTCTCAGAAACGAGCATTTTCCGGACCCGGCGGACCTGGCCGCTATGGCCGATGTCCTGGGCCGGTCGCCGGACTATCGGGTGCTGCGCCGCCTGGTGCCGCGGACGCCGTTCGTGCCCGACCCGGCACTGGCGACGAAGACCGGGGTCCTGATCGACACCGAAACTACCGGCCTCGACCACCGTGCGGACGCGATCATCGAGCTGGGGATGGTCAAATTCGACTACACAGCCGGCGGCCTCCTCGTCGGCGTCAGGGACACTTTCTCGGCTTTCAACGAGCCGACGGACCGATACCGCCCGAGATCGTCACGCTCACCGGCATCACCGACGAGATGGTCGCCGGTCAGAGAATCGAGGAGGCGGCCGTGAACGCCTTCGTCGAGGACGTGGTCATCGTCATCGCCCACAACAGCGTGTTCGACCGCAAATTCGCCGAGCGCTTCTGGCCGATCTTCGAGCAAAAAGCCTGGGGCTGCAGCGCGACCGAGGTCGACTGGCGCGCGCACGACTTCGCTGGTGCGCAACTCGGCTATCTGCTGAACGGCGCGGGCTTCTTCCATCAGGCGCATCGGGCCGTCGATGACTGCCACGCTCTGCTTGAGGTCCTCGCCTTCGAATGGCCGACCACGGGCGAGCCGGCGCTCGCCGTCCTGCTGGAGACCGCCCGGCAAGAAGACTGTCCGAGTATGGGCAGAGCAGTCGCCGTTTGAATTGATCGCTGAAGCGCCGTGGCTACCGCTGGTCCGAGGGCACGGACGGTCGTCCGAAGAGCTGGTACGTCGATGTCTGCGAGACCGCGCTCGATGACGAGATCGCGTTCCTGAAAGCCGAGATCTATCAGCGCGACCTTTCGCCGACGATGCAAACGCTGACCGACTTCACGCGGTTTTCGGCGAGGATCTAGCAAACTCAAGCGGCCGATGCTGTGTGGTGACGCGGACCGGTCTAAGCGACTGCTTCATCGGGTAACTTGAGGATCGTCAGGATCTCGTCGTTCGGCAGCAGAAATGACTGCTCCTCGACCACCGAGCGGTCGCAGCCTTTGAAGCTGAACCAAGCTTCCGCGGGCGTTTTCCTGGGAAAGTTCTGCTCGGCCTCGCCGTCGAACAGCATGTGTCCGGCATAGCTTTCGCGGTCGAGCGTATCCGACGGAAACCACCAGTTCTGGACCATCTTCGAGCGCCTGAACCAACGTCGACGCGTCTTGCCGTAACAGACGACGATCATGGGAAACCGGTTCAGGCATGCAATTTTGACGGCCGTCGCCGTGTTGCTGACGCGAAACTCTTCGGCGAGTTCGCGGACGGCCGACAACGTGGGCCGCTTCATCTTTCGGACGCGCGGACCGACCATGAAATCCGGCAGGATGAGATCGGAGGCGAAGTCGTCGGCCTGGCGTTCGGGGTTGAGGGCGTCGTCGCGGAAATTGCAGACTTCGTCCTTCCCGCAGAAGAGGATGCGGCCGCGGTGATGGTGCCAGTGCCCAAGTTCGTGGGCGAGCGAAAATCGCCTCCGTTCGGGCATGCTGAGGCTGTTCACCGAGATCACGGCCTTGCGCTTTGTGCCGATGATCCTCGCCTCGCATCCGTCCATCGGACGGTAGTTCACCGCGGCTCCCCTGGTCCACGCGATGGCGTCCAGATCGATATCCTTCGGCTCCGATATACCGAGATCGATCAGGATGTGCTCCGCTGGAGTGATTGCGGTCATTCCTCCGGGTCGCCTTCGTTTTCCAGCGCTTCCAGTTGAGCCAGGTCGTCCAGGGCGCCCTCTTCGTCGCGCGCCGAGAGCTTCTTTCCTTGGCGGGCCGCCATCATCATGCCTTCCATGTTTTCGCCGGCGCCGGAGCGCATGGCTCCGAGCTTGCCTCGGACACGCTCTCTATCGATCGCGGAAACGTTCGAGGGCTCCGACCCGCGGGCGGCTATCGCGGTCTTGGCCTGATCGAGCTTGGCCTTTCCGCAGGAACGCTTCGCCTGCTCGAGTATTGCGTCCATTTCCGCGACGACCTTGGTCTCGTCCAGGCCTTCTTCGGCCAAGAGCTCCCGCAGTTGCGCCGGCGAGGCGTTCAGGATGTCCTCGTCGAAGGCGTCGGAGATGCGCTGCAGTTCGTTACGGCCGCGATTCTTCCTGGTCATGACGGAAACCCTTCTGGGAATCTTTTCTTCACGGCCTTCTTGATCCGCCGCATGGCGTAGTCGTACGCCGCCTGATCGATGCCGATCTCATCCCTCAATTCCTTTCCTCGTTTTCCGTCCGCGAGCGCCATGACGACTAACTGCGCTTCCACGTCTCCGTCGAGGCATCCGTAGATCGCGGTCACGGTGTCGGTATCTTCCTGTTCGATGAGCGACAGTTCCGGATTGTGCTGGTCGGTGAGAACCTGCAGATCCTGGATGTCCTCCGCGTTCGATTTCGAGTTCTTCCGCTCGCGCTTCAGCTTCGCACGACGGTGGTAGGCGAGGTTCTGCATCGTCTTCGCGAGGAAGGCGATCAGGGGGACGTCGATCGGGCACTTCCGCCTGCCGATCAGGGTGAGGCAGAGGGCTTCGTGGTAGAGTTCGCCCTCACCGAAATCGGTGCCGGAGCGGCGCCGTCGCTCGATCAGCTTGAGACGCAACTTGTCCTCGGCGGAAAAAACCTCGAACGCCTTCAGCACCTCCTCTGGAGCGAGATGCTCTGGATCCTGCGGTCGGGTACCGCTCACGGCTTCCGTGTCGCTCATAGGTTTTAGCGGCTGCTGCCCCTGTATGCCGGCCTGGATCGCCTTTTCGGACACTCGGACAAAACTTTTCGCCGGAGAGTCCGAAACGACCGACCCCGGCGGCATACCAGCGTGACGGCGCCGAAACGAGATCGGTCGGTCGGTCAATCGTACCAGAAAGCGTCACGGAACCAAGACCGTGCGCTCACCGGAGTGAATGGCAATGCCCAAAAACATCGTCGTCTTCTCCGACGGCACCGGCCAGGACGGTGGTGCCCGTCCGGAGCAGCGGATCAGCAACATCTACAAGATGTACCGCATCTCGCGCGATCACGCCGAGACCGGCATCGATCCGTCGCGGCAGGTCGTGTTCTACGACGCCGGCCTCGGCACCGACATCGGCACCACGGCACTGACGGCGCCGGTCCGTTTCGTTCAGAAGCTGCTGGGGTCAGTCACCGGTGCCGGCATCAAGCGCAACATCGCCGACTGCTACGAATTCATCGTGAACCACTACGAACCCGGCGACCGGATCATGTTGTTCGGCTTCAGCCGCGGCGCCTACACTGTCCGCAGCCTGGCCAATCTCCTGATGCTCTGCGGCGTGCCGACCAAGGGCCCGGACGGACCGTTGATGCGTTACCGCAAGCAGGTCAAGGACATCGCCAGGGAGGCGGTCGACACCGTGCTTGAGCACGGCGCCGGCCATCCGCGCGAGCAGTACGAAGCCGAGCGCCTCGAACTGGCGCGGCGCTTCCAGGTCAAATACGGCTCCGGAGACGGCAGCGACTCCAACGTCGCACCCTACTTCATCGGAGTCTTCGACACCGTGGCGGCTCTCGGCGCGAGCGGCCTGCGCTACTTCGTCATCCAGGCGGGGCTGGCCGCCAGCGTCGCCGCCGCGGCGTTCGTCGGCGGATTCCTGCCGGCCGTCGGGATCGCGCTGCTGTGTTCCTGGCTGGGTGCCGGCTTCATGCTCTCCGGCTTCCTCGCGCAGATCGTCATCGTCGCCGGCGCGCTCGGGGCGTTCTGGTATTGGCAGAACAAGTCCACGACCAAGACGATCGTCGACTACCCCACCCCCGGAGAATCCCGCTCGCACAAGGCAGAGTGGAAGGGAGCCAACTTCGACAGGCTCCTCAGCCGCCACGTCGCGTTCGCGCGCTCCGCCAACGCGATCGACGAGCGGCGGAAGGACTTCGACCGCGTCGGCTGGGGCGGCGGCAACGAGGGCGCCCCGGTCTTCCCCGGGCACGAACGGCTGCGCCAGTGGTTTTTCGCCGGCAATCATTCCGACGTCGGCGGCTCCTACCCGGAGCCCGAGTCCCGGCTGTCCGATGTCGCGCTGGAATGGATGTGCCGGGAAGCGATCTCGGTCCCCGACGGCCTGATCACCGGCCCCATCTACGTCGACGGCATCCAGATGGAAGGGTCCGGTGACGTCGGCCAGGCGCTGAATATTCGCCCAGACGCCGGCGGCGTGCAGCACTGCGAGATCGCCGGCATGCGCGACACGATCGACGCCATGGCCGACGCATTGCCGAACTGGAGGTGGCTGCGCCATCTGCTCGGCCGTCAGAACTGGGAGGTCAAGATCCGCGACATCGGCAACGCTTCCAAGGTCCATCCGACGGTCGGTCGGCGGTTCGAGCTTCCGTCGGTCGTGCAGTGCTCGGCAGGATCGGCTCCCTATCGACCGGACGCGCTGGCCGGACACGACGACTTCAAGCGGTACTATCCGACCAAGGCGGACGCGACATGAAGCTGGTCTCGCTATTTGACGAATTCCTGAAGAATACGGTCAACCTCAACAAAACCAGGATCGATCTCCTGGAAGCCAGCATCCCGGCGCTCAGGTCGTTCGTCCGCGATTCCGACTGGAAGCCGAAGGTCCGCAGCTTCGTCGAGCAGGGATCTTGGGCGCACCAGACGATCATCCGTCCCGTCGACGGCGGCGAGTTCGACGCCGACCTGCTCGTCATGGTGGATCCGGTCGATGGATGGACAGCGGCCGACTACGTGGAGAGCCTCGGCCGCGTTTTCTCCGACAGCAAAACCTACGAAGGCAAGACGAAGACGTGGGACTACTGCATCACGATCACCTACGCCGGGGACCGCAGGGTCGACCTCGCTCCCTGCGTCGTCAGCCGGCTGTGGGAAGGCAGTCTGGAGGTCTGCAACCGCAAGGGAAGCTTCGAACTTACGTCGCCGGTCGAATACACCGAGTGGATGAAGGAGAGGAACGCGTATTCGGGGAACAATTCCTTCCGCAAGGTGACGCGCCTTGTGAAGTATCTGCGCGACATCAAGGAGACCTTCACCTGCCCGTCCGTCCTCCTCACGACCCTGCTCGGCAACGAGATCCAGTGGTTTGAAAAAGGCACCGACGATTTCGCCGACGTGCCGACCACCCTCAAGACGCTGATGGGCCGTCTCGATAATCGACTCCGGATGTACCCGACGAGGCCGACAGTGACGAACCCGGAACTCCAGAGCGAGGATTTTTCGCCGCTCTTCGGCACCGACGAGCAATATTCGAACTTCCGCACGGTCATCGCCCGCTACCGAAAATGGATCGACGAGGCTCACGCGATGGAAGGGCGCCAGGAATCCATCAAGGCGTGGCAAAAGGTGTTCGGACCGGAGTTCGGCAAGGCGGATGTGGTGAAAGCCGCAGCGGACGGGATGAGCGAAAGCGCGGGCACCTCCCTCGTCGGCCGCTTCCTGGACTCGACCGCGGCCCATCTCGGGGGAATCGTCGACATGGTCCGCGACTACGGATTGTCGATCCTTCCGGTCGCTTTCGCGCGACCGCCCCACATCCAGGCGCCGCCTTGGCGCAGCGTCGCGCACCCGGCGGACATCGCCGTGACGGCGGAGTGGCGATCCACCAGCCACGTGCAGGGTGGACGGATGGTAGCCGCGGGTCAATTGCTTAAGGGGCAAGGCGGTCTGTACTTCCGCGCCTCGCTTGCAGACGGCACCCCCGTGCCACCGGAATATTCCGTCGAGTGGCGCATCACCAACACCGGTGTCGAGGCGATGTCCAAGAAGGCGGGCCGGGGCGGGTTCGAGATATCGAACAAGGGCGACGGCAGATGGGAGCAGTTGATGTATCGTGGCATCCACATGGCCGAAGCATTCGTCGTCCGGCGCAGCGACGATGTCCTCGTCGGCGTGAGCAAGCCGTTCTACGTCGTCATCGAATGAGCGGGAGCGCAGCATGAACGAGATCGCGCACGATCAGGACGCTCCCGAGTTCCAGCAGCTGCTGAAGGCCCGGCAGCGCGTCTATTCGGATGCCACCGGCTATCAGATACTCCAGATCATCCTCACCGTCATCGTACCCGTCGCCGGTGCGATGCTCGCATTTGCGCATCAGGATGCCCGGCCCTACGTGGCGCTCTACGGCCTGATCGCGACCGCCTTGGACGTGACGTGGATCGATCGCACGCAACGTCGACTGCTGAAGGTCGCCGCGAAGATCAGCGAGGAATTCGACTGCGGCGTCCTGAAGATGCCTTGGAACCCGTTCGTCGCCGGCAAGCGTGAAGACGCGGAGGTCGTCGATGCCGCCGCGCGGCGATGGAGCGACGAACCGTCGAGCATAGCCGGCTGGTACGTGGGAATTCCCCCGACGGCGCGGCACGCCCTGGCCCGCCTCGTCTGCCAGCGCATGAACCTGCAATACGACGCGTCGCTGCGAAGGAAGTACGGTACCTATCTGATCGTCGGCGCCTGTATCACGTTCGTCGCCATGATCGTCGGGTCGGTTGTGGAGGATCTCAAGCTGATCGACTTTGCGGCCGTCGCCGCCACGATCTCGCCTGCGATCTTCTGGGCGATCCGCGAGCACTTCAGGCAATCGGATTCTGCTGCGACGAATGAGATCCTAAAGGGCGAAGCCGAGAAATTCCTAGAAGGCGTTCGGACCAGCGGATGCGACGATGCCGAGTGCGGAAAACGATCCCGAGAACTTCAAGATGCATTATTCCAGCGGCGCGTCGCTAACCCCTTGGTGCTGCCACTCGTCTATCGCCTAATGCGCGACGAACTCGAAAAGCAGGCACACGCCGGCGTCGACGCTCTCCTGAATCGAACCTGATGCCAAGGTCTCCTCGGCTCAAGAGAGCCCGCCTAGCGGCCATTCCGCTCGGGCGTCGCCGTGTTCACATGTTGTAGCAGTCGGTAGCTCAACCGACAGAGGACCTAGCTAGAGGGAAACGGCAGGCAGCACTGCTCTCCGAAAAAATGGTTCCTGGGCTCTTGTTCTTAATGGTGCTCCAGAATGGATCGACAAGTTCCTTACGGAACTGATCCCTATCAGACATTGCCGAGAGCGGTACCGCGAACAGCCAAGTGCGCTTCGTCCAGTCCGCATTGTCCTGCTCCCCTGGCTCCAAATATTGGATCAATCTGCCGCCTTCGTGAGCTACAAACAAATCTGCGACAACAGGCCACCCGTCCGTAGTGAACTGAAGGGAGACCGGATCATACGTCTTGTCAGTGACGTTGTTGCCGGCGATGAAGACGCAAGTCAGGAAGCTCTCTGTGGAATGAGGCAACGTGGTCCGGACGACGGCAGGAGCGGTTTGTCGGAACAGGTCCATGCAAAGGAGCAAGCGTCCGATAGGTTTATTCTTTTTCTGTCCCTCAGCAAAAACCGTCGCACCGATGGCTGACCAGACGTACACCCACTCGTGCTCCGCCATTTTTTCGTGCGGAGTCCAAGCGAACGAAGAGAGGCCGTATCCCTCCGGCGCTTGAAACAAATCTCGAGCCGACTGTTGGAGGGTCGAGAGTTCGCTGGTGATCTTCACGACGTTCGCAAACGAATTGTAGATGTTGGACATCCTCAATCTCCTCACCGTAGGGAAAAATTGACTGGCGTAACCTCGATCAAATGATCAACAGACAACCCACGCCAGACCGAGAGGTCCATCTCGTCGATCGTCACCGGCGCCAGATTCAAAAATCCGAACCCCTTGAACGTGCCGACTCCAAGTTTTTCCAGAAACCCGATCGCATCTCGGCACCACACCAAGCTGGCACCGTCCGCCGTGTTGGAGCGCAGAACATCTTGGAGGATAGCGAGAGCTTGGTTCCACTGGATGATCGTGGTGTGCGATTCGAATGCCGCCAACTCGGCCGACTTGACCAATGATATGTGACGCCATCCTTTCAGATCTTTTGTGCAAATCCTGACCTGATCCTCAATCTGGTGACGAAGTAAAACGGCGTCCCATTTCACCTCAATGATCCAACGAAACGGTTGGTCATCCACGGTTCCGTCAAGCACTAGGTCTGGCTCAATCGTGTATTCGTTCGCAGACTTGTCATCCGCTGCAAAGCGTGGCCACAGCTGCAAGCTATGGACGTTGGCCGCCATGTCGCGCTGGGACCCGGTCAGCCAAGACAAGATTTGGCCAGCATCGCGGGGTGTCATGAACTTCAACGGGCTGAACAAGGTGGACGTGATCGCGTCTTCGATGACCCTGCGTCCGTCACTGGCCTCTGTCGGCAGTCGTGCGCCTTTCCTCAAATATGCATCGAGCATTCAGGAACTCCAGAAGCGGCTGATTATCGTGAGACAGGCGCATCATCTGGTCAAGCTGACTGGTTGCGGACGGCGATAATTGCGACTAGCAACTGAGTTCACGCAACTGAAACATCTGAAGGATCGATACCAGTGCCGTGGGGCGCTTTCCAAGCCGGAGACCAGACATTCGACCTAAGCCATCTCGACGATCGCATTGCTGTGGTCACGGTCGGCGGCGTTGACGTTCCTATCCTGGTGACCTTCTCTGATCACTGCTTCACGGAAGAGCCAAAGCCGAATGATGAGCGACCTGTGTTCCCCGGGTGCAGCCGCCCTGATGGTCGTTTCTGCACAAGACGGTACGCCGCGTCGTTAGAGATGTGGGGGCACATTGAGCGCGCGATGCGCGGCCGTGTGTGGATGGGAGAGCGCGACCGCTATCTAGTGCTCACCGTGGACTTGGGTAACGCGCACTACATCATCGCGCTGAGCTTGGAGAAGTTGAAGGGCCGGGCAGATGCGAAATTGCTGATGCGAGTTCGTACCGGTTTCCACCGGACTGATGACAAGCATGTTGCCACTTACGGCGAGGTCCGTTTCGTCAATCTGGTCGGGCTGATCCTTAAGGGGAAGTTGCCCCCACGCATCTACGATCAAAAGCGCAGAACGCCGTGGTAGAAATAGAAACAGGCCCTTTCGGGCCTGCTCGACACCTAAGTGTCTCGGGGCGAACCTCTTGACCCGTGAGGGCTGCCCATCCGTTCGGATGGTCCTAGTTTTACCTAGGCGGGGCTGGTTATGCTCACGCCCTATATCCAGCGATCTCCGAGGAAATTACAACTTCCCCGGTCCTTTGGCAACGCTTTTCTCGGCTTCCGGTTCTGGGGTTCCGGCTGGAAATCTACCCGGAACCGCCCCTATGCGACCTCCATCACATGGCCACCTGGATCAAGGTACGCAAGGTCCGAACCCCTCGTTAACGGTGCCAATGCATCCATATGTTGCACGGGAGGCCGCACGAGTTCATCCGCTGCCAAGGATCCCATCGCTGGCAGGATGCCCCAAAATCCAGTGGGAATCGCAGCCCACGCTTGGTAGCCTGTTCACGTTGGGCGCCGCCCCGCAAGAGTGCCACACAAAAGCAGACCGCCGGACCGAAAAACTCAATAAAATCAATATAAAGCAGGATCGTTACCTCAGTTCAATCCTGTCTGGCAGCACCATCTTTCCCCCCTTCAAGCGAGCCCTTCGCCTGGTCAGTGAACCTGCAACATCCACGGATGCATCGTGATCAAACGCTCCCTGCCCTATGAAGGACTGCTCCACGAGATCGTCGAGCATAACGGCGTGCTCTATCTCGGCGGCATCGTCCCCGAGGACACCGGGCTCGACATGGCGGGCCAAGCCGATGATGTGCTGCGCCAGTTGAAGACCCTGCTCGAGGGAGCCGGCTCCGATCTTTCCGGCGTTCTGCAGGTGACCATCTTCATGGCCGATCTCGCCGACAAGGCGGCGTTCAACCAGGTGTGGAAGCGCTATTTCACCGCGGACCATCTGCCGGCGCGTGCCGCCATTGGCGTTGCGGATCTCGGCCCCGGCGTCAGGCTGGAGCTGACGGCGATCGCCGCACGTCGCTGAGACAAGCGACATCGGCGAGGCGAGAGCGCCCGGTCGTTCCTCTCTCCCACATGAAGCAGCGCTTTCGCGGCGCGAAGCGCCCGAATCTTGCTGCTCTCTTCCGCCCTCGCTTCTGAAGCGAGCGCAGGCAGGGCCGGGGGCCGGCTGGGACCGATGGTCCGCTCGCGCGGAAAAAATCGCATACGCAATGCGCAGGCGGAAAACAGCTGGACCGGAAAAACACTCGGCCTTCCCTGCGCGATGGGTTGACGGCCTATGCATGCTCTCCCCGGAGTTCCTTCTGGCCTCCGTCACCTCGCGAAAACCGATGCCGCGCGTCCGGTCGGCCGGTGCATCTTCGCGAAGGCTTGGCTGTAACAACCACAGCCGGAACGACACGGCTTGGCCGTACGCGGCAGCCCCGTTCGTCACACCGAGAGGGACCTCACGAGTTCAACCGCTCTGGTCCTACCTTGCCTTGCCGTGCCGTGCCAGACTCAGCCGCGTCCACATTCGTTGCGACGTATGATCGCCGCTCTACTCGGGTCGGGATGGCGGGATAATGCCGTGAATCAGAATTTCGACAGAGCCGAATATTGTGCAGGAAGTTGACGAGGTTTTGCGGAAGGCGGGGTGTTTTGCCCGACGGTTCGCGATCGGGTCCCGCAGGTAAGGTTAATACTTCCTTTCGATTGTCGGTAAAATTTTATCTATTATGGTCCTCGCCGCGGATGATGAACCAGAGGCTCCGACAGTGTTTGCGTTTTTCCTGATCGTGACTGGAATCGTGTTGCTTCTCTCCAGCCTCGTTGCCTTCGGCTTTCATAGAAACTCACTGCACTCGATGGCGCTGCTCTAGCCATCTCAGCTCGCAGGACAGGGAGCGCGAAGCGAACCCAACAAGTCCTTGCGCGATGACCAGACATGATGGGTTCGCAAGGCCTCGATCATCCTACGCATGATCAATTGTCGTTCCCTGCCTGGCGACTGGTGAGGCGATTGTCCGCCCTTCGCAGCCGACGGCAAAGTTCGCGGTTGATGTTCTGCAGGACGATCACATAGGCGTGGATGTCCGTCTTGTAGCAGGCGTAGAGATTCTTGGCGGTCAGCTCGTACAGCACCGTCGGCGCTTCCGCGACCACCGTGGCGGAGCGGTTCTGCATTTCGATCAGCGTCATCTCGCCGAAGAAATCACCAGGCTGCAGAACGGACAGCGGGATGACGCGACCCGCACTCGTCCTCTTGCTCACCGCGAGCCGGCCGGATTTGACGATGAACATCGATCGTCCCGGCTCGCCTTCCGCCACGACGGTGTCGCCGGCCTCGAACCGGCGTTCGGCCAGCATCGATATCAGCAGGTCGAGGCTTCCGTCCGACAGGCCGCCGAAGAACGGCGTCGCGAGCAGGAACGCTTTCAGATCGGGAGCCGTGAGCGTCATGGTGCGAAATTACGCCCCGTCCCCGACTGCGGCAAGCAGCTCGTAGCAACCAGCCTACTGCTGCGCTGGACTCTCCCCGCGCAGCGTCCTTCGCTTTCGCCACACCTGCAGGTCAATCATGACCTTCGCGGTTGCCGCGAGTACCAGCACGCACAGGGCCGCCTTTGAGATCGTCTCCATCGTCCCCTCGATGAGGAGGCAATGGACCACGCTCCCCGTGACGATGACGATCGCCAGCGGCATGTGAATCAAGCGCCACGTTCGCAGGCGCAATCCCAACCACCGGCGCAGGGAAGCCAGCAGCGCGACGACGAAGATCGCCCACATCGCGGTCACGCCGAAAGGCGAGAATGGCGTCGGCGATGCGTAGGTCAGGGCATCGATCATGTCGGGCGGGCTGGTGAACCAGAGGCCGGCGACGTGGATAACGACCGCCACCACCAGCGCGCCGCCGATCCAGTGGTGCGCGCGCCGCCCGCGATAGGCCGACAGGCCCGGCAGATAGCCGCCGATCAGCAGCGGCTGAAGAAGCACAAGCCCAAGCGCAACGATCCCGGCGAACCCGGCGAGGATATAGATCGGACCGCGCCATGCGAGCAGCTCGCTGCCTGCAGCAGCGGCAATCGGCACGCCAATGGCCAAGGCAAGGGCGGCCCAGATCAGGACCACCCGCACCGATCTCCACCCCGTCATGCGCCGGCCCGGTCAGGCCGGCTGAAGCACGAAGTGCGCTTCGAGGCTGGTTTCCTTGGCGCTCCGCATCACCGGCCGCAGGAACACGGTCTTGAACTCGCCGCTGTCATAGGCGAGATGGCCGTGCGGCTGGCCGAAAACGGGAATGATCTGCGGCATCTCGAGCCGGAACTTGCCGTCCTTGTCGGTGAGCGTGGCCCCGTGGCTCTGCGGCTCGTGCTCCTGGCCTTCGACCGTGTGCGCCCAGATCTGGATGCGCTGCCCGGCGAGCGGCGCGCCGTCGCCGGCGCGGCGGACGGTGCCGCTCATCCAGAAGCCGCCCTTGCCAATCCGCTCCACGACCGGCGCGCCCTTTCGATAGTTGTTCGCCCCGCCCGACATCGTTTCGGTCGGTGCGAGGCCTGCCGCACGTGCCGGCAGCAGCAACCCGGAAACGCCCGAAGTCAAAACTCCGGTTACGAGGACGTACCCGCCAGCGGCGAGCAGGCTCCGGCGGTTGATTGCGACCGTGGTCATGTCGGTTCCTCCTGGCAGCTCTGCTGTCTGGCAAGTTACAACAACAGGCGAGAAACGCCCAATCGAGATCAGGGGCGCCACAGGTCGCAATAACAGTGTTGTGAACCGGGGTGCGGGCTGCTTGAACAGCTCAGATCGCGCGGCAGAGTTCGTGCAGCATTCCCGCCGTCGGCCTCCTATATGTGAGGCCTCGCGCGCATTGCATCCCTTCACAGGTCCCCTCACATGATCCCCTTCTCCATCCTCGACCTCGCGCCGATCCGCCAGGGCGGCGATGCCGCCCAGGCGTTCCGTAACTCGCTCGATCTCGCGCAGCATGCCGAGAAGTGGGGCTACAAGCGGTTCTGGCTCGCCGAGCATCACAACATGACCGGAATCGCGAGCGCGGCGACGTCTGTGGTGATCGGCCATGTCGCGGGCGGGACGAAGACGATCCGGGTCGGCTCCGGCGGCATCATGCTGCCGAACCATTCCCCCCTGGTCATCGCTGAACAGTTCGGCACGCTGGAGTCGCTCTATCCCGGGCGGATCGATCTCGGGCTCGGCCGCGCGCCGGGCACTGACCAGTTCACGGCCCGGGCGCTGCGGCGCGATCTCGCCACCACGTCCGAGAACTTTCCGCACGACGTGCTGGAGTTGCAGGCCCTGCTGGGCGACATCCAGCCGAACCAGACGATCCGCGCGGTGCCAGGCATGGGAACGAAGGTGCCGCTGTGGATCCTGGGCTCCAGCACCTTCGGCGCGCAGCTCGCCGCGATGCTGGGGCTGCCCTTCGCATTCGCCTCGCATTTCGCGCCGCAGATGATGATGCCGGCGCTGCGCGAATATCGCGCGCGCTTCGAGCCGTCGGCGCAGCTCGACAAGCCCTATGCGATGATCGGCGTCAACGTGTTCGCGGCCGACAGCGAGGTCGAGGCGCAGCGGATGTTCTCGTCGCTGCAACAGCAGTTCATCAACCTGCGCCGCGGCACGCCGGGCCCGCTGCCGCCACCGGTGGACGACATGGACGCGCTGTGGTCGCCGGCGGAAAAGGCCGGCGTTGCGCAAGCGCTGTCGTGCTCTGCGGTGGGCTCACCCGCCGTCGTGGAGGAGAAGCTGAGGGCGCTGATTGCCGAGACCGGCGCGGACGAATTGATGACGACGGGACAGATCTACGACCACGCCGCGCGGCTGCGCTCGTTCGAGATCGCGGCCGAGGTGCGGGACCGGCTGGCGAAGCAGCCGGTGTGAGGCCCGATTGTTGCGGCGATGAAGGTGCGCTTAGAACCTTCTAGTCCGCAAACCCGAACAACTTGCCCGGATTGTGCACCAGGATCTTTTCCAGCTCCGCCTGGTCCGGCGCGTAGCGGTACATCAGCTCGAGCAGGTCGGCATCGTTCGGCGGCTGCTTGACCGATACCGGATGCGGCCAGTCGCTGGCCCAGACGCAGCGGTCGGGAGCGGCCTCGATGTAGGCGCGCGCGATCGGGATCACGTCGTCATAGGGTGCGCCGGTCTTCGAGGTCTTTTCGCCGAGCGACAGCATCACCCAGAAATTGCCCTTGCCGAGCAGCTCCAGCATCTTGCGCAAATTCGGATCGTTCTTGCCGGCTTCGGGATCCGGGCGCGCCATGTGGTCGATCAGCACGGGCACGTCGAGATCCTCGTACTTGGCGACGCTCGACATGATGCCGTCCTTCTCCGGCTGGATCTTGACATACCATCCGAGCTCGCGGATGCGCGCAATAGCGCGGGTGAAGTCGGCATCCGACAGCACCGCGCCGAGCTCCTGGCGGAAGCTGAAGCGAGCGCCGCGCACGCCGGCATCATGCAGCTTCGCGAGATACGAATCGCTCGCTTCGGCGAACACCAGCGCGTTGGCGCAGCCACGATAGTTCGGGCCCATCGCTGCGAGGCCGTCGAGCACGACGGCGTGGTCCGCGCCGTACGTCGTGGTCTGCACGATGATGCCGCGCTCGATGCCGAGCGCCTTGTGCATGCGCAGCGCCGCCTCCCAGGTCGCCGTCGGCATCCGATAGGCGGCGCCGGGACGCTCCGGATATCTCTCGATCGGACCCAGCACGTGAAACTGGCTGTCGACCGTCTTCGGCGGCGGCGCCTTGCTGGGACGGCGCGGATTGGGATCGAACGGCAGATAGGTCGGCATGCCCAAAGCTCCTTTAGTCGATCACGGCGGTGAAGTCGCACTGCACCAGCGCGCCGCCATCCATGTTGTCCATCGGCAGCGCGTGGCGCGCGGGCCGGGAATGCTCGTCCGGAAACATCTTGAGCCATTCGACATTGACGGGATCGCGATTGGCGCGGTCCTTCAGCCACACCGTCATCTTGATGATGTCGTCGGTCGTGCCGCCGGCGGCCTCAACCGTCGCCTTCATATGCGCGAACATGTTGGCGCATTGCGCGTCGAGACTCTCGGGCATCGTGTTGGTCGCGGGATCGCGGCCGAGAATGACGCCGGACATCACGAGATTGCCGATGCGGCAGGCGTTCGGAATGGGGTTGACGTGCTTGAAGCCGCCGATGTGGATGCTCCTGCGCCGCGTGTGAGCACTCATGATACGCTCCCTCCTGTTATTGGGTCAGACGAACTGGCACGACACCGAGCCAAAGGCGCCGTAGTCGGCATGGAAGGTATCACCGCGGCGGATGTCGACGGGCCGGGTGAACGAGCCCGCCAGCACGACCTCGCCGGCCGCCAGATGCTCGTCATGCGGCGCGAGGCGATTGGCGAGCCAGGCGATGCCATTCGCCGGATGATTGAGCACGCCGGCGGCAAGCCCGGTCTCCTCGACCTCGCCGTTGCGGAACAGCAGCGCCCCGATCCAGCGCAGGTCCGCATCCATCGGTCGGATCGGCCTTCCGCCGAGCACCAGCGCGGCGTTGGCCGCGTTGTCCGAGATCGTGTCCATGACCTTGCGGGTCTTCCCTGTCTCCGGATCGACGCGGTGCATGCGCGTCTCCAGAATCTCCAGCGCGGGGGTGACGTAGTCGGTGGCGTTCAGCACATCGAAGATGGTGCAATCGGGCCCGCGCAGAGGTGCCTTCAGCACGAAGGCGAGCTCGACCTCGATGCGCGGCGCGTGAAAGCGGTCGAACGGAACAGGCGTCGCGTCGGCATAGAACATATCCGCGAACAGCACGCCGTAATCGGGCTCGCTGATGCCGACCGCGTTCTGCATCGCCTTCGAGGTCAGGCCGATCTTGTGCCCCTTGATGATCCGGCCGCGGCCGAGCTGCAGCTTGGTCCAGGCGCGCTGGACGGCGTAGGCATCCTCGATGCTGAAATCCGGATATTCCTTCGAGAACATCGGGATCAGCGTCTTGGTGCGTTCGGCCTCGTCAAGCCGGGCGGCGAGACGTTCGATCGTGGCAGCGTCCAGCATGGCCTATTGCTCCGCGGCAACGGTGTTGCGCAGCACCCCGATGCGGCTGGATTCGACCTCGACGACGTCGCCAGCCTTGAGCCAGCGCGGCGGATCAAAGCGCGCGCCGGCCCCGGTCGGCGTACCCGTCACGATCATGTCGCCGGGCTTCAGCGTCGCGAATGTTGAGAGATAGGAGATCAGGAAATCGAAGGGGAACATCAGCCGCTCGGTCGTGTCCTGCTGCCGTACGTCGCCGTTGACACGCGTGACGATGTCGTGGGGGCCGTGCGGGTCGAGCTCGTCCGCGGTGACGATCCAGGGACCGATGCTGCCCGAGCGATCGAAATTCTTGCCCTGCGTGACGTTGAACTTGCCGTGGCGCAGCCAGTCGCGGATCGTGCCCTCGTTGCACAGCGTCATGCCGAAAATGTGCGACCATGCTTTCTCTCGCGGGATGTGGCGGCCGCCCTGCCCGATCACGATGACGAGCTCGCCTTCATAGTCGAGCTGATCCGAGACTTTGGGTTTCTCCAACGGCTGGCCGGAGCCCGTCATGGAGGACATGCTGCGCACGAACAGGCTGGGATATTTGGGCAGGTCCGAATTGTCTTTGTATTCCGCATTGCGCTCGGCGTAGTTGACGCCGATGCACCAGAGCTTTTCCGGCGCCAGTACCGGCGGCAGCAGGACGAGCTTGTCCAGCGCGTAGTCGGGCTTCTGTCCGGCGACCGCCTCCTGCGCATCGCCAAGCGCATTCGCCGCGATCAGCGCCTTCAGGTCGCAAAAGTCACGGCCGATGCGTTTGGTCAGATCGACCACGCCGCCTTCGACGGCCGAGCCATATCGCGGCTCTCCGTCCAGGAGATAGCTCAGGAGTCGCATTGTATTCCTCCAATGATCGTGAGGCAGCCGGGCCCAAGACAGACCCGCGCATTCAGTCTTTCGATTTGGGAGTCTGGAAGACGGTGTTGAGCGTCACGATCTCGCCGAGCCGCGCGTAGCGCGGGCCGCCGATGCGTGCGATCGGATCGAGCGCCTTGGTCTCGACCTTGCCGTCGTTCACGAGGCCGTCGCGCAAATGGAACATCACGACCTCACCGACGATGAGCCGGCTCTTGGCCTCACCGAATTCGAGGCACTGCCGGAAGCGGCATTCCATCGCGATCGGTGCGGCGGCAAGCCGGCGCACCTTGACGAGATCGCAGGGCAGCGTTTCGAGCCCGAGATGCTCGACCTCGCTGATTTCAGGCGGGTGCTCGACAGAGCTGTCGTGCACCGCATTCATCAGAGGCGTGTCGGCGATGTGGATGACATACTCCCCGGTGTCGAGGACGTTGTGCGCGGTGTCCTTGTAGTTGGCGCCCTTGCGGCCGACGCTGATCGCGAGCATCGGCGGCTTCTGCGAGACGAAGGTGAAGGCGCTGAAGGGCGCGAGATTGAGCACGCCCTTGCTGGACAGGCTCGTCACCCACGCGATCGGGCGCGGCACCACGATGCCGGTCATCAGCCGGTAGATGCGCTCCGCGCCGAGCTCGGTGGGATCGATCCGCATCGATCAGTCCGCCCTGATATTGGCCTTGCGCACCACGGGAATCCACTTGGCGTCCTCGCGTTCGAGATAGGCCTTGAATTCGGCTGGCGTCATCGGCGTGGCTTCGCCACCGAGCTTCTCGAACTTGTCGATCACGGCGGGGTCCTTGAGGATCGCGACCAGCGTCTCATGCAGCTTGTCGACGATGGGAGCCGGCGTGCCCGCGGGCGCGAACAGGCCGGTAAAGGTCTGTCCGTCGAATTCCTTGTAGCCGAGCTCGGCGAAGGTCGGCACATCAGGCAGGGACTTCAGGCGGTGCGGGCTGGTGACGGCGAGCGCACGGAACAGGCCGGCCTTGATATGCTGCAGGCTGACCGTGAGCTGGTCGAACGCGAACTGGACCTGACCACCGAGCAGATCATTGATCGCCGGCGCATTGCCGCGATAGTGCGCGGTGACCCACTGCAGGCCGAGATTCGACTGCATCAGCTCGCTGAGCAGATGGTTGGTGGTGCCGGGGCCGGGCGAGGCCATGGTCAGCTTGCCGGGCTCGCGCTTGGCGAGATCGAGAAACTCCTTGAGCGTCGTTGCCTGTACCGACGGATGAACCTCGAGCACCAGCGGCGTCATCGAGATCGTGGAGATCGGGAGGAAGTCCTTCTTCCAGTTGTAGGCGTCGCGCTTGTTGATCTCGGTCGCAAACAGCACCGGTCCGTTAGCGCCGACGAACAGCGTGTAGCCGTCAGGCGCGGACTTGGCGAAAGCCTCGCCCGCGATCATGCCGCCGGCTCCGGCCTTGTTCTCGATGACAAAGGGCTGGCCGAGCTTTTCCTGGAGCTTATCGGCGACGATGCGCGCGGCGCTGTCGACGTTGCCGCCGGCGGGATAGGGCACGATCAGCTTGACGTTGCGCGCCGGCCATTCCTGGCCCGACGCAGGTCCCGCCAGCATCGCAGTGACGGCAGCTATGGCAATCCAGATTAATCTCATGTTAACCTCCCGGCGGCGCTTCAATTCATCTCGAGCGCCTGACATTGCGCATGGCGCCCGATCGCCGCGCAATCTCCAGATGCGCGCTTGTCCTGTCGAGTGAATTGTGGCGTTCTTGTCCATATTATGGACAAGGCAAATCCCAGAAGGCCAGCACGCAACAGTGCATCGGAACCGCGCTCGGGCGCACAGGCAATCCGGCGCGCCCTCGCGGTGCTGCGCATTCTTGCCGCAGGCCGTGAGGCCGGTGTGCCATTGGCCGAGGTGGTGCAGGCCACCGGCCTCACCCGCCCCACCGTGCATCGCATCGTGCACGTGCTGATCGAGGAGGGCATCGTCGAGCGAAACGAGCGGAGCGGCCACTACGCGATCGGCAACCAGGTGCCTGAACTGGCGCTGGCACGGCCGCGGCCGTCGCGATTGCTGATCGCCGCAAACCCCTCGCTGCAACGCGCGTCCAGCGAGATCGGCGACACGCTGTTCCTGACCGTGCGGACCGGCAACGATACGCTATGCGTGGATCGCCGGATCGGAATCTATCCGATACAGGTGCTGTCCATCGAGGTCGGTGCCCGCAGGCCGCTCGGCGTCTCCAGCGCCGGCGTCGCCATTCTCGCCGCGATGCCGGCGCAGGACGCGCGAAGGATCGTCGCGGCCAACGAGAAGAGGTTCGAAGCGTACAAAACCGACATCGCGACGGTCCTCGGCGAGGTGACCGCCGCACGACGGCTGGGATACGGCAGGCGAGAGATCGGGCTGGTGCAGGGCACGAAGTCGATTTCAACCTGGATCAAGACCCCCGACGGCCGCCCCGCCGCGGCCATGACCGTCTCCGCAGTGCGAACACGGCTCGGGCCAAGGCGCGAACAGGAGGTCGCGGAGGTTCTATTGCGGGAGGCGCGGATCATCGAACAGGCAATCGGAGGCTAAGGCGCAGACGGTGTTCGCTTCACCTCGCCCGGTTTGCCGGGAGAGGGAGCGCACCCTCTCCATCAATGGGCTGACGCGGCGCTCCGTTTTGTGGCACAACGCCCCATCGCCGACCGACCAACGAGGCCACGCATGCCCGCGCCAAAGCCGCCTGCCTTCGAGACCCTGAGCCTGCATGCCGGGCAGCATCCGGATCCCGTCACCGGCGCCCGCGCAGTGCCGATCTACCAGACCACGTCCTACGTGTTCCAGGATTCCGATCACGCGGCCGCGCTGTTCAACCTGGAGCGCGCCGGGCACATCTACACGCGCATCTCCAATCCGACTACGGGCGTCCTTGAGGAGCGAATCGCGGCGCTTGAGGGCGGCGTCGGCGCGATCTGCACCGCGAGCGGCATGGCCGCACTGCATCTGGCCATCGCGACGCTGCTCAATGCCGGCGACCACATCGTGGCGTCGAGTTCGCTCTATGGCGGCACCATCAACCTGCTCGCGCATACGCTGCCGCGTTTCGGCATCACCACGACGTTCGTCAAACCGCGGGACCTCGATGCATTCCGCGCGGCGATCAAGCCGAACACCAAGCTCGTGATCGGCGAGACGATCGGCAATCCCGGCCTGGAAGTGCTCGATATCCCGAAGGTCGCGGCGATCGCGCATGAGGCCAAGATCCCGCTGCTGATCGACAACACTTTTGCCACACCCTATCTCAGCCGGCCGATCGAGTTAGGGGCCGACATCGTCATGCATTCGGCGACCAAGTGGATCGGCGGCCACGGCATCGCGATCGGCGGCGCGATCGTCGATGGCGGCCGCTTCGACTGGCGCACATCAGGCAAGTTCGGCGTGCTGACGGAGCCCTATGGCGGCTACCACGGTATAGTCTTCGACGAGCAGTTCGGCACCGCAGCCTTCATCATGCGCGCGCGCACCGAGGGTCTGCGCGATTTCGGCGCCTGCCTCTCGCCGACGAACGCGTTCCAGCTGTTGCAGGGCATCGAAACGCTTCCCGTACGCATGGACCGCCACATGCAGAACACGCATCTCGTACTGGAAGCGCTGAAATCCAACAAGGCGGTCGACTGGGTGCTGCATCCCTCGCTGGAGACGCACACGGACTACCAACTCGCGAAACAACTCCTGCCGCGCGGCGCCGGCTCAATCATCTCCTTCGGCATCAAGGGCGGCCGGCCGGCGGGCCGGAAGTTCATCGAGAGCTTGCGCATGGTCAGCCATCTCGCCAATGTCGGCGACGCCAAGACGCTGGTGATCCACCCCGCCTCGACCACGCATCAGCAAATGGACGCCGAGCAGCTCAAGGCCGCCGGCATCGGCGAGGAGCTGGTGCGGCTGTCGGTCGGCATCGAGACGGCAAGCGACATCATTGACGATCTCGCGCAGGCACTGCGCATCTCGCAAAAGGTCTGACGTCATGAAGCTCTCCGTCAACGGCACTGAAGTGTTCGCGGCAACCGGCGGCCGCGACTTCGACAAGTCGCTGCCTGCGGTCGTTTTCATCCACGGCGCCGGCTTCGATCATTCGACATGGGCGCTGCATACGCGCTGGTTCGCCCATCACGGCTTTGGCGTGCTGGCGCCCGACCTGCCGGGCCACGGCCGCTCGGCGGGGCCATCGCTCGGCAGCATCGCCGAGATGGCCGACTGGACCGCGGCGCTGCTCGATGCGGCGGGCGCTTCGAAGGCGCATTTGATAGGCCATTCCATGGGCTCGCTGATCTCGCTGGAGACGGCGGCGCGCCACCCGGAGAAAGTTTCCGCCCTGAGCCTGATCGGCACCGCCGCGACCATGACAGTCGGCCCGGATCTGCTCAAGGAAGCCGAAGCCAACTCACAGGATGCAAACGACATGGTCTCGATCTGGGGCCTCGGCTTCAGGGCCGAACTCGGCGGCAGCCTTGCGCCGGGCCTGTGGATGCATGGCAGCGCGCAGGCGGTGCTGAAGGCTTGCGAGCCGGGCGTGCTGTTCAGGGATCTGTCCGCGTGCAATTCCTATACGAACGCACTTCAAGCCGCCGCGAGCGTGAAGGTGCCGACGACGCTGATCCTCGGCGAGCGGGACATGATGACGCCCGCCAAGGCCGGCAAAGCGCTCGCGGCTGCGATCCCGCATGCGAAAACAGTCATCGTGCCGGGCGCCGGTCACATGATCATGGCCGAGCGTCCGGATGAGTTGCTGGCGGCGCTGAGGAGCTAGACGGATCGATCTTCTGTCTTGCGCGTTGCGGTCAGATATTCCTCGAATCAGGAAGGGGAGTTCGACCCATGCCAAGACAGGAAGTTGTTCGCAAAGCCAGGCGGGACAAACGCGCTGGCAAATCGGCGAGCACGCAGGCCGGCGAATTCGTCAAGGACCAGATCGACAGGATCCGGAAGGGCAAGCACGGTGCGCGGTCGACCAAGCAAGCCATTGCCATCGGCCTCTCCGAGGCGCGCCGCGCCGGCGTCGACCTGCCGCCACCGCGAAAAGGGCGGACCAAGAAGTCAACGCGCCGCAGTGCCAAATACGCGTACGAGGTCGGCCAGGGCAAACGTACGCCGAAGCGCCGGCCGAAAGTATCGCGCGCTGTCGCGAACGTTCTGAAGAAAGAGCCACGTTCGACTGCATCGCGCAGCGCGCTGTCGAAGCAAGGCAAGCGTGCGGCGAGCCGGCGAACCGCCGCATCGCGTTCGGCCGCAGCCCGAAAGGCGAGCCGCACCAAGGGAGCCAAGTCCCGCTCCGCGGCCGCGAAGAAGGCGGCGCGCACCAGAGCGAGGCGCAGAGGCTGATCTCGTGTAGCGAGCTTGTGAATTGAATGCGCGCGGCGGCCGCCTGACGATCCCCGCCTCGTCTGATCAAGCGGAGCATTCATGTCAGGGACACTCAAGGGGCGCACGGCGCTGGTTACCGGCGGTTCACGCGGGATCGGCGCCGCCGTCTGTCGCGCGCTTGCGGAAGCCGGCGCGGCCGTGGCGATCAATTGCCGCGAGCGGATGGAGGAGGCCGGGCAGTTGGCCCGCGAGATCGGCAAGCAGCGCGGCCGGGCCATTGTCGTCACTGCCGACGTGTCGCAGCGCGAGCAAGTGGCTGCCATGGTGGAGGACGTCACAGCCGAACTCGGGCCCATTGACATCCTCGTCAACAACGCCGGTATCGCCATCCCGCGCGGCATCGACGATCTCACGGAGGAGGATTTCGACCGAACGATCCTGGTCAACCTGAAATCCGCTTTCCTCTGCACGCAGGCGGTGCTGCCATCGATGCGGGCCCGAAAATGGGGCCGGATCGTCAACATCTCCTCGGGCGCGGCGCGCGGCGCCGGCTCGATCGGGCCCCACTACAACGCATCCAAGGCCGGCATGGAGGGCCTCACGCGAGGCTATGCGGCCCGCCTCGTGAAGGAGAGCATCACCGTCAACGCGGTCGCGCCGTCACTGATCGAGACCGACATGATGCGCGATCAACCACAGCTCGTCAGCCGCATCCCGCTCGGCCGCTTCGGGACGCCCGAGGAGGTAGCGAAAGCTGTAATGCTGCTGGTCGACAACGCCTACATGACCGGGCAGACGGTCGCGCTGAGCGGCGGGATGGCGTTCAATTAGGGCGCGCGCTCCTCACCGCTCCCCGCCTTCGGGGAGAGGGAAAGGAGCGAGCGGGCTCACCACATCGTCGCCGCTGCGCGTTCCGGCCAGATGCGGTCGTACTCCGCGCCCCCGACCTTGTTCTCGCTCATCTCGGCGAGGATCTGTCCCGGCGTCGGCAACATCTTCGGATCGACCTGCTTGTCGGGATTCCAGAGGTCGGAACGGACGATGGCTCGGGCGCACTGGAAGTAGATTTCTTCCACGTTCATCACCATGACGCTGCGCGGCGCCTTGCCCTCCACCTTGAACGAGGCCAGGAGTTCCGGGTCGATCGAAAGACAAGCGCGGCCGTTGGCACGGACTGCATTGCCGGAGCCCGGAATCAGGAACATCAGCGACACGCGCGGGTCGCGCACGATATTGCGCAGGGAATCGACCCGGTTGTTGCCGCGACGGTCCGGCAGCATCAGCGTCCTGGGATCATGGATGCGGACGAAGCCGGGAAGATCGCCGCGCGGCGAGCAGTCGATACCTTCGGGTCCAATCGTCGCGAGCGCGGCGAACGGCGCCTTCTCGATAAAGATGCGATAGAGCGGAGTGACATGGTCGGCGACTTTCACGGTCGAGGCATCATTGGTGGGGCCGTAGATCTCTTCCAGCTGTTCGACCGTCTCGATCACCGTCATTCCGCTCTCTCCTTGTCGTACCGGCGGCTACTCTTGCCAGCATTCATTCCTGATCGCGCGCACCAGCTGGCGGCTGTGATAGTCCGCGCTCCCCGAATTGAGGATGGTGACATCGGCCTGCGCCGGCACGTCGCCGACACTGCGCGACAGCCTCTCGACGATGTTGCCGTCGCTTTGCCGGGCACGGGCGGCAAGCCGCTGCGCCAGCACGTCCGGCGGCGCCGTAATCGCGACCACGACGACATTGACATAGGCCCGGCGCAAGGCGGCGATCACGGTGCGCGAGACGTTGACGACAACAGTGCGCCCCGCGCGGATATCGTCGTTGATATCGAGCGGCAGCGCGTAGGAATGCCCATGGGCGTCCCAGTACACTGCGAAATCGCCCTGTTCGCGCGCGCGACGAAACTCGTCGGGGCTCACGGCGATATTGTCCTCCGCATCGGAGGACTCTCGTGTCACGACGCGGCGCGGGAAGACGATATCGGGTTCATCGATGCAGGCTGCTTGTGCCAGCCGCAGCAACGTATCCTTGCCGGCGCCGCTGGGGCCGACCACCAGCACGAGCCGGCCGGGGCCGATCGCGCCCGCCTCGTCCCGTGCGGTTGCGACCATCTCGCTCATGCAACGCGACTTCCTTCTCGCCAGACGCTGCGCACCACGGGAATGTGACCCGCGACATGCACGCGGATCAGGTCCGCGCGCTTGCCGATCGCGACTTCGCCGCGGTCGGTGAGGCCGACCGCCTCGGCAGGCGCCTTCGTCACGGTGCGCACCGCCGCGGGAAGGCTGATCGCCGGTACATGCTCCGGCAATTGCAGCGCGGCCATCAAGAGGCTCGACGGGATGTAGTCTGAGGAGAGAATGTCGAGCAGACCCTCGCGCGCGAGATCGACCGCGGCGATGTTGCCGGAGTGCGAGCCGCCGCGCACGACATTGGGGGCACCCATGAGGATGTCGATGCCGGCCTGATGCAGGCCGCGCGCGGCTTCGAGCGTCGTCGGAAACTCCGCAACCGAGACACGATCGCGCACGGCGTCGGCGACGTTCTCCTCGGTAGTGTCGTCGTGGCTTGCCAGCGGAATGTTGTACTTGTGCGCCAGCGCCACGATCTGGCGCATGTTGGCCGCCGCATATTGCTTCTGGTACTCGAAGCGCTTTGCGAACAGCTCGTCGAGCTCGGCGTCGGTCTTGCCGCCCCCCTTCCCGCGATAATAGTCACGCAGCTTGACCTCGTCCCGGAACTGACGCTGTCCCGGCGTGTGATCCATCAGCGACATCAGCTTGACGTCGGGGCGGTCGATCAGCTCCTTGGCCTCCTCGACCACGCTCGGCATCGGGATCTCGCAGCGCAGATGCAGGAAATGGTCCGCGCGCAGCAGGCTGGCCTCGCGCGCCGTGGTGATCGCGGCAGCGAGCACACCGGCGCGGCCATCGACCTCCTCGGCGCCGTCCTCGCGCCAGACCCGTAGCGAATCGAAAACCGTTGTGATGCCCGACGTCGCGAGCTGGCCGTCATACGAGACCACGGCCGCAACCGGGTTCCAGAACACTTTCGGCCGCGGTACGTAATGCGCTTCGAGATGGTCGGTGTGGAGCTCGACCAGGCCCGGCATGATCAGATCGCCGCCGGCATCCTCCGCACCGGCGGGAGCCCTGCCCTCACCGATTTCGGCGATGCGTCCGTCGGCAAGAGCAAGCCAACCCTGCTCGATCACCCGGTCGCCCAGCACGATCCTGGCATTGCCGATCACGGCTTCTTTCGGCTTGGCATTCATTTTCATTTCCTCAGGCCGCGGCGGCAAAGCTGGTGACGTCGACGATACGGTCGGCGATCAGATGACGGATTTCGTCGTCATGGACAATGGCGACCATGGCGACACCTTGGCGTTTTTTCGCGGCGACCAGCTCGACCACCACGGCGCGATTGGCTGCATCGAGCGAGGCGGTCGGCTCGTCCAGCAGCAGGATCGGCAGATCCGAGATGAAACCGCGCGCGATGTTCACGCGCTGCTGCTCGCCGCCGGAGAAGGTCGCGGGCGGCAGCTGCCAGAGCCGCTCGGGGATGTTGAGACGCTGCAGAAGCGCGCCGGCACGCTGCTGCGCTTCGGCGCGTGTCATGCCGCCGGCGATCAGCGGCTCGGCGACGACGTCGATGGTGGCAACGCGCGGCACCGCCCGCAGGAACTGGCTGACATAGCCGATCGTGGCACGCCGCACATTGAGGATCTGCCGCGGCTCGGCAGTGGCAAGGTCGATGACCACGCCGCGATGGCGGATGCCGATGCGGCCGCTATCGCAGCGGTAATTGCCGAAGATCATCTTCAGGATGGACGATTTGCCGGCGCCTGACGGCCCGGAGAGGACGACGCATTCGCCAGGATTGACGTGGAAGGTCACGCCGCGCACGACGGGCAGCTCGATGCCGCCCTGCAAGTGCATCGTAAAGGTCTTCTGGGCATTGGCAACGTCGATCATCGCGGTCATCGAAGCACTCATGGCGGCAGAATGGAGGAGACAAGGAGCTGCGTATAGGGCTCTCGGGGATCGTCGAGCACCTGGTCCGTGAGGCCGGTCTCGATGACACGCCCGCCTTTCATCACCATCACCCGGTGCGACAAAAGGCGAGCCACGGCAAGATCATGCGTGACGATGATGACGGCCAGATGCAGCTCGGCGACCAGGCTGCGCACAAGATCGAGCAGCCGCGCCTGCACGGAGACGTCGAGGCCGCCGGTCGGCTCGTCCATGAACACCAGCCGCGGCTCGGTGACGAGGTTGCGGGCGATCTGAAGACGCTGGCGCATGCCGCCGGAATAGGTGCGCGGAGCATCGTCGATGCGCGCGACGTCGATCTCGACCCGGCTAAGCCAATCGGACGCCGTGTCGCGGATGCGGCCGTAGTGATTCCAGCCCACCGCCATCAGACGCTCGCCGACATTGGCACCGGCCGAGACCGCCATGCGCAGGCCCTGCGCGGGATCCTGGTGTACGAACCCCCAATCGGTTCGAAACAGGAAACGTCGCTCGGCTTCACCGAGCGTCGTGAGATCACGGGTGACGCCGTCGCGCATGCGGTAGGACACATGGCCGGCGCTCGGCGCCAGCTGGCCCGACAGCATCTGCAACAGCGTCGACTTACCCGACCCTGACTCGCCGACAATCGCCAGCACCTCGCCGGGATAGAGCGCGAAGGAAACGTCGCGGCAGGCGGCGATGCGGCCGAAGGACTTGCCGAGGGATTTCGCCATCAGCAGCGGCTGGTCGCTTTCAAGCGCGGCTTGATCAACCATGCGCCTTCTCCTTGTACGGCGCGGCGCTGAGGCTGCCGTGATGGCCGGTGGCCTGACGGCCTTCGCAATAGTCTGTGTCCGAGCAGACGAACATCCGTCCTCCCTTGTCGTCGGTGACGATCTCGTCGAGGTAGGAGTTCTCTGCGCCACACAACGCACAGGGCGCGTTGAAACGGTACGGCTCGAACGGATGATCCTCGAAATCGAGCGAGACCACCTGGGTGTAAGGCGGGATCGCGTAAATCCGCTTCTCGCGGCCGGCGCCGAACAATTGCAGCGCCGGGCAATTGTCCATCTTGGGATTGTCGAATTTAGGGGTCGGCGACGGATCCATCACATAACGGGCGTTGACCTTCACGGGATAGGCGTAGGCCGTCGCGATGTGACCGAAGCGGGCGATGTCCTCGTAGAGCTTCACGTGCATCAGGCCGTATTCGGCGAGCGCGTGCATGCGCCGCGTCTCGGTCTCGCGCGGTTCGAGGAAACGCAGCGGCTCGGGGATCGGCACCTGATAGACCAGCACCTGGTTCTCGTGCAGCGCCGTTTCCGGAATGCGGTGACGGGTCTGGATCACGGTAGCTTCATTCGTCGCCGTCGTCGTGGCGACACCGGCGGTCTTGGCGAAGAACTTGCGGATCGAGATCGCGTTGGTGGTGTCGTCGGAGCCCTGATCGATCACCTTCAGCACGTCCTCGGGCCCGAGGATCGCAGCCGTCACCTGTACGCCGCCGGTGCCCCAGCCATAGGGCATCGGCATCTCGCGGCTGGCGAACGGCACCTGGTAGCCGGGGATCGCGATCGCCTTCAGGATGGCGCGACGGATCATCCGCTTGGTCTGCTCGTCGAGATAGGCGAAATTGTAGGCGGGCGCGTTCATTCCGCGGCCTCCTTCATGGCATCGGGCGTGCTGGCATCGGCAAACTCTTGACGCAGCTTGCGCAACAGGCCGAGCTCGGACTGGAAGTCGACATAATGCGGCAGCTTCAGATGCTCGACGAAGCCGGTCGCCTGGACGTTGTCCGAATGCGACATCACGAACTCCTCGTCCTGCGCCGGTGCACGCACCTCTTCGCCGAGCTCTCGGGCACGCAATGCCCGGTCGACCAGCGCCATCGACATGGTCTTGCGCTCGCTCTGACCGAAGGCGAGGCCATAGCCGCGGGTGAAGCACGGCGCTTCGGTCGCGGAGCCCTTGAACTGGTTTACCATCTGGCACTCGGTCAGCTCGATCGAGCCCAGCGGCACCGCAAAGCCGGCGTCCTCGGCGAACAGTTCGACCTCGACCTCGCCGAAGCGAATCTCGCCGACGAAGGGGTGATTGCGGCCATAGCCGCGCTGGGTGGAATAGCCCATCGCAAGGAGGAAACCCTCGTCGCCGCGCGCGAGGTTCTGCAGCCGCAAATCACGATCCGCGGGAAAGTTCAGCGGCTCGCGGGTAAGATCGCCGACGCTTGCGCCGTCGTCGGCCGGCGGCGAACATTCGATCAGCCCATCGCGCCCGAGAATGTCCGTCACGCGCGGCGTTGGCGCGGTGTGCGCGTCGGCCGTCGCCGGCGCTTCCGGCGCAAGGCCTTCGGCAAGCAAGGGATCGAGCAGGCGATGCGTGTAGTCGAAGGTCGGCCCGAGAATCTGCCCGCCGGGAATGTCCTTGAACGTGGCCGATACCCGCCGCCGTACTCGCATGGTGCCGGTGTCCACCGGCTCGCTGCTGCCGAAGCGCGGCATCGTGGCGCGGAAAGCGCGAACCAGGAAGATCGCTTCGATCAGGTCGCCACGCGCCTGCTTGATCGCGAGCGCCGCAAGCTCGCGGTCGTAGAGCGAGCCTTCGCTCATGACGCGGTCGACGGCGAGACCGAGCTGCTCGGAGATCTGGGCGAGCGTGACCTCCGGAACGCTCTGGTCGCCGCGCCGCTTATGGGCGAGCAGGCGGTGGGCGTTCTCGATGGCGCGTTCGCCGCCCTTGACTGCGACATACATTTTTCAGCTTTCCTTGCTCACGACGCGCGTAGTGCGGGGGATCGCAACCACGGCATCATCCGCGACCAGCACCACATCGATGCCGCGCGGAAACAGCGCCTCGTTGACATGCAGGCGCTCGAATAGATCGGAAGGCGTGATCGACGCCTTGAGCGTCGCGACACCGTCGATGCCGGGGCCGCGCAGCTCGAAGCCGCGCCCGGCATCGAGCGAATCGACCTGGAGAATCACCGTGGTCGATCGATCCGGATATTCGCTGGTGCCGAGCGCGAAACGCTCCAGCGAGGGCAAAGCTGCGCCATCGCCGATCAGCGCGAAGCCTGCAATGGACGTGTCCTGCACCACCGGGGCGCCGGTGTGAAACTTGAGCCACTTCACCACGTCCGAGCTCTCCGCCATCCGCGCGTCGAGCCAGAGCGGCGTATCGTGATCGAACAGCGTCAGCGCGATCGCAGCGGTGCCCCGCATCATCGGCCCTGGCGTCCCCGCTCCCGGCACAATGCGCCGGACCGAACCCGGCCGCGCCATCGCATCCATGACCGAGCGGAAGGTCGACTGCGCCGACAACACCTTGTCTACGAAACCGGGCGGCAGTTCTGCAATCGTGGTCATGATCTCACCCCTCACCGCGCACCATGGTGTAGAAATCAACCTTCGTCGCAGCGGTCTCTTCCGCCGCCCGCTGACGCTTGATCATGAGCTGGTCGCGCAACGGGGCAATCACGTCGCGCTCCAGCGCGCTGCCGAATTCACGGGATTGCACCAGCGCATCGCATAGCGCGATCAGCCGCGCCTTCTCACCGTCGCGTCCCAGCGTATAGCCGAAGCCGACCTCGCCGGTCGCAAGCCGCACCGCGGCGCGCGACACCGTGGCTTCGCCGAGATTGAACGGTGCTCCGTCGCCCCCGACCCGGCCGCGCAGCATGACGAGGCCGTTTTCGGGCGTGCGCAGATCCTGATGGGCCGGGAGTGCCAGGTTGCGGAGGCGAGCGGCGATCTCGCCCGCCTCCGCGTGCGCCAGCACCGCCATCGCGGCCCTGCGCTGGGCTTGCTGATTGTTGTGCTGCGTCACCTGCTCCACCGAACTTGCCGCGCCGAAGTTGTCTATGATAATAGACAACTTCATACGGACGCGCCATGACCGTTTCGTGACAATGATGTGATTTCTGGAGTAGGCTTCCGCGACATGAGCATGCAGGACACAGCCTCTTCGGGCGTCGCGCTCTGGCGTCTCGTTGCCGACGGCATCGAGCGCGGCATCGCGGACGGCCGCTTTGCAGCGGGCGACAAGCTTCCCGGTGAGGTGGAGATCGCCGAGGCCTATCGCGTCAACCGTCACACCGTGCGGCGCGCGCTGGCTGCGCTCGCCGAGCGCGGTCTCGTGCGCGCCGAGCGCGGCAGCGGAACCTATGTCGAGGCGCAGAAGCTCGCCTATCCCTTGCGCTCGCGCACGCGATTTTCCGAGATCGTCGGCGCCGGAGGACGGGAGCCGCATGGGCGTCTGATCGAGGCAAGCGATGATGTCGCGACGCGCGAGCTCGCGCGGGAGCTGGGGTTGAAGACCGGCGCACCGCTGGTGCGAATCGAGGCGATCCGCCTCGCTGATCGCACGCCGATCTGCGTCTCGACCACCTGGCTCTCGGCGGAACTGTTTCCGGACGCGGGCGCCGTGTTCGCAGCCACGCACTCCATGACGAAGCTGCTCGCGCATTACGGCGTGCGCGACTACCGCCGCGGCGCGACCCGAATCACCGCCGGCATCGTCGACGCGACCGATGCCGTACGGCTCGATCTGGCGCTGGGTCGGCCGATTCTCGTGGTCGACGCCACCGACCACGATCTCGCGGGCAAGCCGCTGCTGACCAAGCATTCGCGCTTCGCGGCGGAGCGGGTGGAGTTCTTGGTGGAGTCGTAGGCGGCCGCAGCCAGTTCCACGTTCGGGTCATACCCGGGCTTGAGCCGGGCATTCTACGTTCCGATCCCACAAAAAGAGCGTGGATGGCCGGGTCAAGCCCGGCCATGACGGAGAGGATCTTCTACACCACCGGCCTTCGCCCGATGATCGCAAAGCGCAGCTTGCCCGAGATGAAATCGATCGCGGCGACTGCGATCAGGATCATCAGGATCAGGAACGAGACCTTCTGCCATTCCAGCACGCGGATCTGCTCGGCTAGTTGCAGGCCGATACCGCCGGCGCCGACGATGCCGATGATGGTGGCCGATCGGGTGTTCGATTCGATATAGTAGAGCACCTGGCCGGCGATGACGGGCAGCACCTGCGGCATCAGACCGAAACGGATCTCGTGCAGGGCACTGCCGCCGGAGGCACGGATGCCCTCGACTTCCTTCTGGTCGGCGGCCTCGATCGCTTCCGAGAACAATTTGCCGAACGCGCCGAAATCCGACACCGCGATCGCCAGCACCCCGGCAAACGGCCCGAGACCCACGACATTGATCCAGACCAGCGCCCAGATCAGCGTGTCGACGCCGCGAATCGAATCGAGGAAGCGCCGGACCGGGAAACGGAAGAAGCCTGACGGCACGATGTTGCGCGCGGCAAGCAGGCTCACCGGGAGTGCGAACAGGGCGGCGAGCGTGGTACCGAGCAGCGCGATCGACAGCGTCTCTCCGAGCGCCTTCAGATAGAGCGGCAGCGACGAGCCGGGATCGGGCGGGATCATCATCATCGTGATCCAGCCAAGCTGATTGACGCCGGCAACGAAACGCGACGGCGAAAAGTCGAGGTCGACCAGCCCGAACACCAGGAGCGCAAGCGCGGCGGCAAGCATCGCCGGCGTCGCGAGCCGCGCCGACGCCGGCCGGTTGAAGACATTCGGGTGGCGCGCGCGAAGCTGTACCGTATCGACCTCGGGGTGGCGGCTCATGTCCGCGCCTCGCTGCCGAACAGGCGGCCGCGCAGCCAGCCGGTGCCGATGTCGATGAGGAAGACCGTGACGATGATGGTCAGAAGGATCGCGCTGACGTCCGAATAGTAGAACTTGCGGATCGCAACAATCAGCTCCTGTCCGATGCCGCCGGCCCCGACAAAGCCCATCACCGAGGCTTCTCGTACATTGATCTCGAAGCGCAGCAGCGCGTAGCTGGCATAGCCTGCGATCACCTGCGGCAGCACGGCAAAGCGCATGCAGGACAGCCAGCTTGCCCCGGTCGAGCGCACGCCTTCGACCGGCCTCATGTCCGCATTCTCGACGATCTCGGAGAACAATTTGCCGAGCGCGCCGGTCGAGTGGATGGCGATCGCCAGCACGCCCGCCATCGGTCCGAGGCCGAAGGCAATGACGAAGATCAACGCGAATACGATGCTCGGCACGGTGCGGGCGAATTCAAGCAGGCGACGCACGACGAAGAGCAGCCAGCGCGCCGGCGCGGTGTTCGCGGCCGCAAAGAAGTTCAAGCCGAAGGCGAGGATAGCCCCGATCAACGTACCGACATAGCTCACCAGAAGCGTTTCGGCGAGCAGCTTCAGCCATTTGCGCCAGCCCCAGAACCACTCGCCGAGATCGGTCCAGACGCGCTGGCCAGTGTCGAGCGTGAGAATGCGATCGAAGTAGCTGACGAAATTGCCGAAGTGGGTGAAGAAGGTGCGCAAGTTCACTTCGGCGCCGACCGCAGCGACAAGCAGCGCGGCGATGAACAGCACAGTGCCAAGCAGCAGCCGTAACCGCTTGCGTGCGACCGCCTTGCGATAGGCCGCATTCAGCACAGTCAGCTGCTGCTCGGGAAGGATCGAAACCGCAATTGTCATTCGATGGGAGGCGAGCCGATCATGGAAAGAGCCGGGTCGATTGACCCGGCTTGGGCGATGTGTCCCTACGATCAGGACGCCTTCTTGCGCAGATGGTCGACGAACTTAATCAGCTCGATCGTTTTGTTGTACTCTTCGTTCGTGACCGGATCCCAGGGCTTGTTCTTGCCGTCGGAGAGCTTCTTGAAGGCTTCGGGGTCCTTCTGCGCGGCGTCCAGGAAAGCCTTCTTGATCGTGGTTTTCATGTCGTCCGGAAGGTCGCTGAGATAGGCGACGGGCGAATTGATGATCATGTCCGACTTCACGATGACGCGGAAGTCCTCCTTCTTCATCGGCGCGCCGTCGGCGTTCTTCACCATACCCTTGTTGAGCATGCGGGTCAGGTTGGAATCATCCTCGGCGTTCCACCAGTTGGCGGCGACATCCACAGTGCCTTGCGCCAGCGCCAGCACCGCGTTTTCATGGCTCCCGGTGAAGACGACCTTGGAGAAATAGGCCTCGGGATCGACGCCCATCTGGTTCAGCTTGAAGCGGGGCATGTTGTTGCCCGACGTCGAGTTCGGGTCGACCAACCCGAGGTTCTTGCCCTTGAGGTCCTCGATCTTCTGGTAGGGCGATTTCGCGAGCACGTAGAAGACCGAGTAGTAGCCCTTTGAGCCGTCGGCATTGACCTCGATCGCAAACGCATCGGTCTTGACACCGGTCAGCCGGGCGCGGGCAAAGGCTGCAGGGCCGTAATAGCCGATGTGAATGTTTCCGGCGCGCTGGCCTTCGATCACGGCGGCATAGTCGTTGGCGACGCGCAGCGTGACCTTCGTACCGAGCTCCTTCGACAGATAGTTGATGAAGGGCGTAAACCGCTCGGTCACGCCGGAAGCATTCTCCGCCGGAACGACGGCCAGAGTGATCTCCGGGTATTTCTTCCGCCAGTCTTCGGCGGAGGCGGAGGTGGTGAAGGCCAGGGCCGCGGCACCGGCAAGAACCAATCGACGAGTAATCATGATACCCCTCTTCTTCAGCTGGAGTTCGTTTAACGCGAGACGTTGAGTGTGCGCTCCCGCCGCTCAGGCGGCGGCAGCGCTGCCGAGCGCCGGAACACCCTCGGGCGCGGCGGCCGGCGCGCCACCCATGACCTCGTTGGCTTCGAGATCGTAGAGCTCGCGCGCGACCTGATCGGTCAGCATCGACGGCGCGCCGTCGAACACCACGCGGCCCGCGGCCATGCCGATCAGGCGGTCGCAGTAGCTGCGGGCGAGATCGAGCGAATGCAGATTGCAGAGCACGGTGATGCCGAAATGCTTATTGATGCGCAGAAGCGCATCCATCACGACCTTGGTGTTGCGCGGGTCGAGCGAGGCAATCGGCTCGTCGGCTAGAATAATATCGGGCTGTTGCACCAGGGCGCGCGCGATCGCCACGCGCTGCTGCTGACCGCCGGAGAGCTGGTCGGCGCGCTGGGCGGCAAGCGACGCGATATCGAACTGTTCCAGCGCGGACATCGCCAGCGCCTTGTCCTGCTCCGGCCAAATTTGGGACAGTGAGCGCCAGGCCGGCATGGTCGCTAGCCGTCCCATCAGGACGTTCGTGAGGACATCGAGCCGGCCGACCAGATTGAACTGCTGGAAGATCATCGCTGACCGCGCCCGCCATTGGCGCAACTCTTTGCCGCGCAATGCGGTGACGTCGACGCCATCGAACAGGATGCGTCCCTCGGTCGGCGTCACCAGTCGATTGATGCTCCGCAGCAAGGTCGACTTGCCGGCGCCGGATCGCCCGATCACACCGACGAAGCCGCCGGGGGACACTTGAAACGAGGTGTCGTCCACAGCGGCTTTTGTGCCGAAGCGACACGTCAGACCATCCACCACCAGCATGCCAGACTCCAGATTTGCTGGGCCCAACCGCTAACGTCGGTGCTTAACACTTGTGTGACAGTACCGTTGCGGTGCGGCGATCCTGTGCGGTTCATCCCCCGTCATCTCGACGTCATGACATTGTCATCAAGCCGCTCGAAGAGGAACGCCCGCCTTCGCACCAGGGATACGACATGGCCAAAATTCTCTCGGTTCAGCCGACCATCGACCCTTCGGCCGTGCTGCATGAGAGCCGGCTCGGCGCCTATACCGAGGTCGGCGCACGCACCATCCTGCATGAAGTGGCGATGGGCGATTACTCCTATGTCGTGAACGATTCGCAGATCACCTACACCACTGTCGGAAAGTTCTGCTCGATCGCGGCAATGACGCGCATCAATCCGGGCAACCATCCGATGCACCGCGCGACACAGGCGCATTTCACCTACCGCTCCAGCGCCTATTTCGAGGGCGAGAGCGACGATGCCGAATTCTTCGAGTGGCGGCGCCAGCATCACATCCATATCGGCCACGACGTCTGGATCGGCCACGGCGCCGTCGTGCTGCCGGGTCGCAACATCGGCACCGGCGCGGTGATTGCCGCCGGCGCCATCGTCACGAAGGACGTGCCGGCCTACACCATCGTTGCCGGCAATCCGGCCCGGATCGTGCGGCGGCGCTTCTCGGAGGAGATCGCTGGGCGGCTTGCCAGGCTCGCGTGGTGGGACTGGGATCACGACAAGTTGCGCCGGGCGCTGCCGGATTTTCGCAAGCTCGGGATTGAAGATTTTCTTGCGACATACGAAGCACAGGCGAGTCCTCTCACCAATTCTCCTGCCGGCAAACGAAGCGCGATCGCGTGACAGACATAGTCCTCGAAAGCGGCCGGGCCCTGATCGGCACCGAGTTCGTCGAAACCTCACTTCTGGTATCCGGAACGGATATCGCGCAGGTCGATGCTTCTCGAGGCCGTGCGCGGCTGGCGCTCGATGCCCGCGACCTGCTGGTGTTGCCGGGCATCGTCGATCTGCACGGCGATGCCTTCGAGCGGCAGATGATGCCCCGCGCAGGCGTCAATTTCCCAATCGACGTCGCGCTTGCCGACAGCGATCGCCAGGCGATCAGCAACGGCATCACCACGGTGTTTCACGCCACGACCTGTTCCTGGGAGCCGGGCCTGCGCAGCGCCGACAATGCGCGCGGACTGCTGGAGGCCATCGAGCGGCAGCGCCCGCAATTCGCTGCCGATACCCGCTTCCACCTGCGCCACGAAACCTACAATCTCGACGCCGAGGCCGAGATCAGCCAGTGGCTCGCTGACGGCCGCGTCGACCTGTTCGCCTTCAACGACCACATGGACGGCACCGTCGCCGACATGGCCAAGCCCCGCAAGCGCAACCGCATGGTGGAGCGGACCGGTCTTTCGAGCGACGAGTTCGATCGGCTGGTCGAGCGCGTGGTTTCGCGCGCCGACGCTGTGCCGGCTTCGGTATCGCGGCTGGCTGCGGTCGCCCGCGCTGCCGGGGTGCGAATGCTTTCGCATGACGATGCGACGCCGGCGATGCGCCGGCATTTTCGCGAACTCGGCGCTCACATCGCGGAGTTTCCGATCAACGAGGAGACGGCGCGCGCCGCTGCGGATGCCGGTGACGCCATCGTCTACGGCGCGCCCAACGTCGTGCGCGGCGGCAGCCACACCGGCTGGACCAGAGCATCGGACATGATCGCCAAGGGCCTCTGCTCGGTGCTGGCGTCGGACTATTATTATCCCGCGCAGCTGCTCGCCGCGTTCCGGCTCGCTGCCGACGGCGTGCTGCCGCTGGCGAAGGCCTGGGACCTGGTCTCCGCCGGCCCCGCGCGCGCGACCGGCCTTGCCGATCGCGGCATGCTCGCGGAAGGATGCCGCGCCGACATTCTCCTCGTCGACGGCAGCATGGCGCTACGCCCGCGGCTGATCGCGGTGATCTCAGGTGGCAAGCTCGTGCATCTCAGCGATGCAACTCGGCTGCTCACCGCGGCAGCGGCGCCGCGCCAGGCTATCGTGGCCGCCTAAATTGGCTATGCTGAGGCGATGATAGGTCTTCCCCGCTACGCGATCTATTTTGCCGCAGGCCGCAACAGCGCCCTCTCCCGCTTCGGCGCCGAGCTGCTCGGCTATGATGCCTGCACCGGCAACGAACTAGCCTTTCCCGCCGACGCTTTGCAGCTCGCTGCGGACTGGAGCGACGTCACCGCCGACCCCCGCAAGTACGGTTTTCACGCGACGCTGAAAGCGCCGATGGTGCTAGCGTCCGGCAAGACCGAGGTGGAGCTGATGGCCGCCTGCGCGGCATTCGCCGGCAGGTCACGACCGCGCCCCGTGATTCGGCCGATTGTGGATTCCATCAGCGGATTCATTGCCGTCATTCCGGCCGAACCGGTCGATGCGCTGCAACAGCTCGCCGCCGATTGCGTGCGCGATTTCGATCCGTTTCGCGCCGCGCTGACGGCGGAGGATCGCGCACGTCGACGGCCCGAGAAGCTGAGCCAGCGGCAGCGCGATTATCTCGACCGCTGGGGCTACCCTTACGTGATGGAGGAGTTCCGCTTCCACATGACGCTGACCGGGCGGCTGGATGTCGAGCGGCGCGGGCCGATCCTCGAGATGCTGCGGGGGCGATTTGCAGGGCTGAAGCTCGAGAGCTTGATGATCGACCGTATCGCGCTGTTCAGGCAAGATGATGCCAAGGCGCGCTTCCGCGTCATTGGCGAGTGGCTGCTGGCCGAGTAACCTCCAAACTGGTCATTGCGAGCGCAGCGAAGCAATCCAGATAGTCCAGATTGTCTCCGCAAGATGCTCTGGATTACTTCCTCGGTTGCGCTCCTCGCAATGACGGCGGAGAGAGCTACTTTCCCCACCGCAGCGCCAGTGCGTCGCGCTCCTTCGCAAGCTCCAGCAGGCCCGCCCGCGTTGCCGGATGCAGCGGCTGGAGCGGATGGCGCACCGCATCCGACTTGATGATCCCGCCGGCCTGCATCATCACCTTGCAGGCGATCAGGCCGCATTGGCGGTTCTCGTAGTTGATCAGCGGCAGCCAGCGCTCGTAGGCGGCCTTGGCCTTTTCGCGATCGCCGGCGAAATAGGGGTCCACGATCTGCCGGATGCCGTCGGCATAGCCGCCGCCAGTCATCGCGCCGGTGGCGCCGGCGTCGAGGTCGGCCAGCAGCGTGATTGCCTCCTCGCCGTCCCATGGGCCTTCGATGTCCTTGCCGCCGGCCTCGATCAGGCTGCGGAGCTTTGCGGCCGCGCCGGCCACCTCGATCTTGAAGTAGCGGATGTTGGAGAAGTCGCGCGCCAGTCGCGCGAGCAGCTCGACCGACAGCGGCGTGCCGGCAACAGGTGCGTCCTGAATCATGATGGGAATGTCGATCGCGCCGGAGAGGACCTTAAAGAATTCGATGATGCCTTTCTCGGGGACCCGGAACGTCGCGCCGTGATAGGGCGGCATCACCATCACCATGGCGGCGCCCGCCGCCTCCGCTTGCTTGCTGCGGGCCGCGCAGACGGCCGAGCTGAAATGCGTGGTGGTGACGATCACGGGAACCCGACCCGCGACATGCTCCAGCACCGCGTGCATCACGGCTTCTCGTTCGGCATCGGTGAGCACGAATTGCTCGGAGAAATTGGCGAGGATGCAGACGCCGTGGGAGCCGGCATCGATCATGAAATCGATGCAGCGGCGCTGGCCTTCGAGGTCGAGCTCACCGCGCTCGTCGAAAATGGTGGGCGCGACGGGGAACACGCCGCGATAGGGACGCGGGGCCTTGTGTGGGGTGACCGGCATCGAACTCTCCATCCCTGACGTGTCTTCTGTCTGGTGCCGCTAGCGAGCTGTGGCGGCACAGATGTACCTGCCGCGCGGACCGGCGGCAATGCCTGCTCGTCAGTGGACGGAGAGATCAATCTTATGCGGTCTTCACCGCTCCCAGGAAGCCCTCGACCGCGACGCGGAGACGATCCGCGTCGGCCGACATCTTCTTGACGGACTCCGACAGCACCGTGCCGGCGTTGCCGGTCTCCTGATTAAGTCTCGCGACGCTGCCGATGGTGTCGGTGACCTCGCGGGTGCCCTGAGCTGCCTGCTGGAAATTGCGCGAAATCTCGGTGGTCGCCGCGCGTTGCTGCTCGACCGCGGCGGCGATCGCGGTCATCTTCTCGTCGATGCCGCTGATGGCGCCGCCGATCGCGCGGATCGCAGCAACAGCCTGGCCGGTCGCGCCCTGGATCTCCTCGACCTGGCGCGAGATCTCTTCGGTCGCTGTCGCCGTCTGCGCAGCGAGGCTCTTGACCTCACCTGCAACCACGGCGAAGCCGCGGCCGGCCTCGCCTGCCCGCGCAGCTTCGATGGTGGCGTTCAGGGCCAGAAGGTTGGTCTGGCCGGCGATGGCGTTGATCATCTTGACGACCTCGCCGATGCGGCTTGCGGTCTGGTCGAGGATCTCCACCGTCGCATTGGTCTGCTCAGCCTGTGCGACAGCTTCGCGGGCCTCCCGTGCGCTCGACTGCACCTGCGCAGAAATCTCGCCGACGGATGCGGAGAGCTCCTCGGTCGCGGCAGCGATAGTCTCGAGATTGTTGGTGGCCTGCTCGGCGGCGGATGAAACCGCGGCGGTCTGGCTGCTCGATTCCGAGACCAGCGAGCGTACGCCGGTTGCGGTGGCATCGAGCTCCTGCGTCGAGGCCACGACGCTCTGGATGACCGCCTGCACCGCATCATCAAAGCTGCGGCAGGCTGCGTCGACGCTGCCGGAGCGGGCGAGCTGCAGCGCCTGTTGCGATTCGCGCTCCCGGCCCAGCCGTTCCGCCGTCGCCGCGCTCTCGCGCAGGCTTTCAAGCGCAGCAGCCATGGTGCCGAACTCGTCGGGATGGCGGGGTTGCGGCACCGGCGTCTCATAGTCACGTGCGCTGATGCGGGCGATGGCGTCGAGGATAGCGCCCACCGGCCGCACGAGACGGTTGCGCACCACGAACACGCCGGTCAGGGTCACGGCCAGCGCGAGCAGGAATGCGAGCGATTGCACGACCAGATTGGTCAGGGCCTTCGCCTGAACCGTGTCGGCGCGCGCGATCGACAGGTCGAGTGCCTTGTTCGCGACCGCGACGATGGAGGCGAACGGAGACTGGCACAACGCGTTCCATTCCGAAGCCGGCATCGCAGGACGGCCGCTGCCGTCCAAGTTCCTGGTGATGTCGCCGATCTGCTTGAGGACGCCGTCGGTCCTGGCGCGCGCCTCCTTGGCGGTGTTAACGAGGTCGGTCGTCACGTCAGGCGCCGCCAGCACCTCCTCCATGCCGGTCCAGCCGGCGGTAATGATGCCGTTCCAGCCTGCCACCGTCTGCTTCTGCCTCTCGTCGAGCGGCTTGCTGGCATTGACGTTCGGGCGCAAGGTCGAGCACTGGATGCCGTAGCGATCTCGCACCTGCCAGGCGAGGCGGCGGACCTGGATCATGCGGGCGATGAAGGGATCGTTCATCCAGGCCCGGTTCGACACCGCGGTGGACGCCAGATTGGCCGGCTCGATCACCTTGGTCACCGCATCGTACCAGGGTGCCGTGCGCTCCACTTTGCGGTCGGCGCGCGGCAGCTTGGCCTCGTCATAGAACAGCTGGAACTTCGGCGCGGCCTCGCTCCAGCGCTGCTGCAGCGTGGCCGCGAGCTCGTCGCGCCGGGCGAATTCGACGGTGGAGAGCGCGGCGATGATGGCATCGAAGCCGGCCTGCTCCGCCTTCTCCGCGACACCGAGCTTGGCGCGCGGATCGTCCTCGCCTAGCAGCACGCTCTGCGCGTCGCCGCGATTGTTACGCAACGCGAGCACGCCATGGAATATCGCCTTGTCGGCATTCGCGAGCCGCTCGGTCTCCAGGCTGTCGCTGTAACGGCCGAAGGCCCCGACCATCTGTATGGCCGTGCTGGTCAGCGCACCGGCGGCCAGCAGCGTCATCAGAACCAGGAGGAGCGTGCTTACCGATTTCTTAAAAATTGACATGGACCAAAAGACCTACTCGTCGCGAGCGGTCATCTTGCAGGGGGACATGCCAAAGTTTCGTTAAGGTTTATTCAAATGATGTGTGTCCCGGGAAGTACCGGTCCCAGGAACTTGGGCCTTTACGCCACTTTCGTGAAATCCGGAAGGCGGCGCTCGGCGAATGCCGTGAACGCCTCACGCGCCTCGGCAGTGCGCAGGCGCTGCGCGAACTGCTCGCCTTCGGCCTGCATCTGAGCGACCAGAGCCTCTCCGTTGCGCATCAGCCGCTTGGTCGCTGTGAGGGCACCAGCCGGCTGGCGCGCAAGACGCTGCGCCAGTGCAAGCGCCTCGGCATCGAGCCTCTCGAGCGGAACCACACGGTTGGCAAGCCCCCATTCCAGCGCCGACTTGGCCGGCACGGTCTCGCCGAGCGCAAACATCTCATAGGCGCGCGCATGGCCGATACGCGCCGGCATCAGCAGACTGGAAGCAGCCTCCGGCACGAGCGCGAGGTTGACGAACGGCGTCGATAATTGCGCATTGTCGGCGAGGACGACGAGATCGCAATGCAGCAGCATCGTGGTGCCGACGCCGACGGCGCGGCCCCGCACGGCCGCGACCAGCGGCCGGGTGCAGCGCGCCAGCGACTGGATGAAGCGCACGACGTTGCGGCTGCCTTCCGATTTTCCGGCTGCGACAGCGGCGAACTCCCCGACATCGTTGCCGGCGGTGAACATGTCGCCCTCGCCGCGAATCAGGATCACGCGGGCGGACGGATCGAACTCGGCAGATTCGATTGCATCGCCGAGCTTGCCGTACATCGCATCGGTCAGCGCGTTCTTCTTGTCGGGGCGCGCCAATGTCAACGTGAGAATTCCGCCGCTGTTATCGATCCGGACGTGCTCGGTCATTCGTCTGCTCCTCTTGGAAACTTGTCCTGAATGCTCGTCAGCCAGCGCGCGACGATGTCGATCTCCGCTGCCGTAAATCCTTCCGTCAGCGCCGCGTTGACCTCTGCCGCACCTGCTTTGGCCTGCGCCAGCGCGGCGCGCCCCTTCGGCGTCAGCCAGATCCGCCAGGCGCGGCCATCTTCGCGATCAGCCCGCCGCTCGATCAGCTTTGCGGCTGCGGTGCGGTCGACGAGGCCCGATATGCCGCCCGGCCCCAGATCAAGCGCCGCGCCCGCCTCGCCCATCAGCACGCCATCCTGCTTGCCGAGAATGAAGAGCAGCCCGGCCTGTGCCGGCGTCACCGCGCTCTCCGGCCGCGCAGCCATCCAGCGCTGCAAGCGCCGGTTCGCGACGCTCAGCAGGTAGATCAGCCGGTGGTGTCCCGCGCCGCTATTATTTCGCATGCGAAATATATAGACAAGCGCGGGGCTTTTGTCAAACGAGGCGTTTCGCTAAACCGCGCAGGTGAAACTCGAAGCCCGGCAGACGACCGCTTTAATGCTCGAACACCAGCCGTGCGCCGACCGTCCCCTCGAGGCTGCGGATCTGCTGGAGCAATTCGCCGGAATCCTGACCACCGAGATCGGCGTCGAGCACGACATAGCCGAGGTCGCCGGCGGTCTCCAGATATTGCGCGGCGATGTTGATGTCCCGCTGGAGGAAGACCTCGTTCAGCCGCCGCAGCATGCCCGGCACGTTGCGATGGACATGGCTGAAGCGCGCGCCGGAGGGGCGAAGATGCAACTGCACTTCGGGGAAATTCACCGCGCCCATGGTCGAGCCGGTGATGAAATAGTCGACCAGCTTGCGCGCGACTTCGCCGCCGATGCGCTCCTGCGCCTCCTCGGTCGATCCACCGATATGCGGCGTGAGGATGACGTTCTCGAGACCCTGCACCGGGCTGTTGAAACGCTCCGCGTTCGAAGACGGCTCGACCGGAAATACGTCGATCGCCGCACCGGCAAGGTGACCGTCGCGCAGGGCGCCGGCGAGCGCATCGAGATCGACCACGGTGCCGCGGCTATTGTTGATGAGGAACGAGCCGGGCTTCATCGCCCGCAGTTCCTTCTCCCCGATCATACCCGCGGTCTCCGGTGTCTCCGGCACGTGCAGGCTGACGACGTCGCTCAGCGCCAGCAGCTCTTCGAGCTTCTCGACCGGCTCGGTGTTGCCGTGGCGGAGCTTGTCGGTGCGGTCGAGATAGATCACGCGCATGCCCATGGCTTCGGCCAGGGTCGAAAGCTGCGAGCCGATATTGCCGTAGCCGACGATGCCGAGCGTGCGGCCGCGCACCTCGCGGCTGCCGGTCGCCGACTTGTCCCAGCCGCCTGCATGGGCCGATACCGAGCGCGGAAAGATCCGCCGCAACAGCATCACGATCTCGCCGATCACGAGCTCGGCGACGCTACGCGTGTTGGAGAACGGCGCGTTGAAGACGGGAATTCCGCGCTTGCGCGCCGCCGAAAGATCGACCTGGTTGGTGCCGACGCTGAAGCAGCCGACCGCGAGAAGCTGGTCGGCTGCGCCCAGCATGTCATCGGTGATCTGGGTGCGAGAGCGGATGCCGAGCAACGACACGCCCTTGAGCGCGCGCCGCAGATCCTCGCCGTCCAGCGCCTTGGTCAGCCGCTCGACATTGGTGAAACCCGCGCTCCTGAACAGATCCACGGCACTGTCATTGACGCCTTCGAGCAGCAGCGCCTTGGCGCTTCGCTCAAGGCTTCGGCCTGGGGCTGACATGAAATCTCCGTAAGTCACAGCTTCACGCAGCTCATAGACCGCGGACGGCGCGCGGCACAATAGCGCTCGATAGGGGGAGAAGTTGGCCCGATTAGGCGCCCGTCGCCCCCGTCAGGTCAAATCACATAGAATCCATGCGTGCCGTCACGGCGGAGCTGCTCGACGAGGCCGTACTCCCACTCGAGATAGGCCTGCATCGCAGCTTCGGCCACGTCGGTCCCTTCGTAGGGCCGGCGGTAACGGTGTGCGGGATTTGGTTTCGGCAGGACGTGCGGCGGCCCGACCTCGAGCGCACCGTCATAGCCGCCTTCGAGCACATAAACCTCCCAGCCCATCTGCGCCAGCCAGGACGCCGTCATGTCGGCACGAATGTTCTTGTCGTCCGTCAGGAGAATGCGTGCACCGCGGACGGGCGCGGCCATGTCGGTTTCCTGGACCAGTTGGCCGCCAGGATAGTGTCGGAAACCTGGGAGATGGCCGGCCGCATATTCCTCGGCGTCGCGCACGTCGAAGCGATAGAGCGTGCGAGCGAACTGCGTGGCAAGCGCCGACATCTCGTTCGCACCGACATGGCGGACGCCAGCCCGATAGGCGACATCGCGGGCCTTGGCCGGGCCGCCTTCGACCGGCCCGATGGCGCCGCGCCTGTCGGAGCCGTGATCGAGCGTATGCCGCGCCAGCGTCCAGCCGATCGTGCCGTTGCGCAGCGCGTGCACCCTGTTGGGCACACCGGCATTGATCAGAGACTGGGTGCCGATGATGGAGCGGGTGCGACCGGCGCAGTTGACGATGATGGTGGTGTCGGGATCGGGCGCGGCTTGACCTGCCCGCAGGACCAGCTCGGCGCCGGGCACGCTGACCGAGCCCGGGATGTTCATGGTCGCATATTCGTCGAAACGGCGGACGTCGAGGATGGCGATGTTGGCCTTGTCGGCGATGAGTCCTGCGACCTCGTCGGCGGTGAGCGAGGGCGTGTGGCGGCGCGACTCGACCAGCTCGCCGAACGCTTTCGAATAGGAGTTGACGTCCTCGAAGACTTCATAGCCTGCCGCGCGCCAGGCCTTCAGGCCGCCGCCGAGTGCGCTGACATTGGTGTAGCCGAGCGCGGCCAGACGCTCGGCTCCCGCCTCGACCAGCTCCTCGCCGTCATCATAGAGAACAATGGGCACATTTTTGCGCGGCAATCTCACCTCGGCTTCGACCTCGATCCGGTCGGCGGCCATGTTGGCGGCAAACAGCGGGTGTCCCGTCGCGAAGGCGGCCTCGTATCTGAGATCGAGAAGCGCGATCTCTTCGCGCAGCAGCAGGGCGCGGCGAATATCGGCTGGGCCGACTGTGGGAAGCTTCATGGCTTGAACCTTGAGAATAGAGCCACGAGCTTTTGCCCCATGGCGGCGGCGTTTGCCAGCGATATTGGAGACAAGATAAACGCGCAAAGACCAGACTAGTCGCATTCGTATGTGGCGACGACCCGCGAGAAAGTCGCGTCGAGAAAGCGCGTCGGGATGCGCGCAGCCGATCGTCAGCGACACCATACATGATCGCGACAAAGGCGCCCTCGACGCCACCCAGACCCGCGAATTGCCTCCGTCATCCCGCCGCCCTCGCTGCGAGGAGCAGATCTCCGCTGCCGCGCCAGCTCACTTCATGTTCGCGATCGCGTGCAGCGCTGCGATGTACCCGAACGGCCCCAGCCCGCAGATCACGCCGGTCGCCACGAACGAGATCTTCGAGTGGCGGTGATATTCGTCGCGGGCGTGGATGTTGGAGATGTGCACCTCCAGCACCGGACCCTCGAACGTCTTGATCGCGTCCATGATCGAGACCGAGGTGAAGGAGAGACCGGCCGGGTTGATGACGATGGCGTCGGCGTCCTGCCGCGCCGATTGGATCAGATCGACGAGCACACCCTCATGGTTGGACTGGTGGAAGGCAAGCTTGAGCCCGAGCATGGCGGCAGCCTGCTCGCAGCTTGCGTTGACCTTTGCGAGCGTCGTGGTGCCGTAGATGTGCGGCTCACGGATGCCAAGCATGTTGAGGTTGGGGCCGTTGAGGATCATGACACGTTTCATCGGGGCGTCCTTTCGCGCGAGTGCGCCGCGCTGGCCGACCCTGCGGGAGCTGCGGCGTCGGTGTGGCCGGTCCGCCAATCATGAACGGCGAGCGCACCATAGACAAAATGTCCACGACAGCCCTGACCTCCCCGAAGAAACCCGGTCCTGGGCTGCAGAAGCGCTAGGCGGTTGATCCAAATCAACAATCCCGCGCTATCCGCCGCTATCAATATACCCGCTCGCCTTGCCTCAAATGTGTGCTGGCGCATGGACATTGGAGCTCGAAAAGCTCTAAAAATCGAACGGCCACCTTGGGCCAGGTTCCGCTGCAGGTTTTGCCGATGGATTACAACCAGTTCTTCGATTCCGCCCTCGATCGTCTTCACACCGAGCGGCGCTATCGCGTGTTCGCCGACCTCGAACGCACCGCCGGCCGGTTCCCGCACGCGGTCTGGCACTCGCCCAGGGGCAAGCGCGACGTCGTGATCTGGTGTTCCAACGATTATCTCGGCATGGGCCAGCATCCGAAGGTGGTCGGCGCCATGGTCGAGACAGCCACGCGCGTCGGCACCGGCGCCGGCGGCACCCGCAACATCGCCGGCACACACCATCCGCTGGTCCAGCTCGAAGCCGAGCTCGCCGACCTCCACGGCAAGGAGGCCGCGCTGCTGTTCACCTCGGGCTACGTCTCGAACCAGACGGGCATCCCGACCATCGCAAAGCTCATCCCGAACTGCCTGATCCTGTCGGACGAGCTCAACCACAATTCGATGATCGAGGGCATCCGCCAGTCCGGCTGCGAGCGGGTCGTGTTCCGCCACAACGATCTGGCGCATCTGGAAGAGCTGTTGAAAGCGGCCGGCCCCGATCGGCCGAAGCTGATCGTCTGCGAGAGCCTCTATTCCATGGATGGCGACGTCGCCCCGCTCGCCAAGATCTGCGATCTCGCCGAGAAGTATGGGGCGATGACCTATGTCGACGAGGTCCACGCCGTTGGCATGTACGGCCCGCGCGGCGGCGGCATCGCCGAGCGCGACGGCGTCATGCATCGCATCGACATCCTCGAGGGCACGCTGGCGAAAGCATTCGGCTGCCTCGGCGGCTACATCGCGGCCAACGGCCAGATCATCGATGCCGTGCGCTCCTACGCGCCGGGCTTCATCTTCACCACCGCTCTGCCGCCCGCGGTCTGCTCGGCGGCCACCGCCGCGATCAGGCACCTGAAGACCTCGAGCTGGGAGCGCGAGCGCCACCAGGACCGCGCCGCCCGCGTCAAGGCGATCCTCAATGCCGCCGGCCTGCCGGTGATGTCGAGTGACACCCACATCGTGCCGCTGTTCGTCGGTGACCCCGAGAAGTGCAAGCAGGCCTCCGACCTGCTGCTCGAAGAGCACGGGATCTACATCCAGCCGATCAACTACCCGACCGTCGCCAAGGGCACCGAGCGGCTGCGCATCACGCCCTCGCCCTACCACGATGACGGCCTGATCGATCAACTTGCCGAAGCGCTGCTTCAAGTGTGGGACCGCCTCGGCCTGCCGCTGCGCGCGAAGTCGCTCGCGGCGGAATAGGCCCTTACCCTCCCCTGGAGGGGCCGGGACGGGCGTAGCTCGCCCGTGGGCCGGCGCACCTTGAGCGCAGCGAATGTGAGACGGGGTGGGATAATGGTCTCTCCACCTCGAACGCTGCCCGCGTGGAGATCACTTCACCCCGCTCGCGCTGCGCCCGATCGACCCTCCCCCTCCAGCGGGGAGGCGCCCACGGTGCACGCTTGCACCTTGACGACAAGCCCCGGTTCCTGCCGCCACCCGGCATTTCGCTGTCGCCTCCCCTCGTCCGACGCGCTAGGTTCACGGGGAAAATAAGTTCGGGGCGCTGGCAGCGCCCAGGGGAGAAGCACGCTCACCATGCTGCACGACTGGGGCGTGATCGCCGTCGCCTTCGGCTATATCGGCTTCCTGTTCCTGGTGGCGAGCCATGGCGACCGCCGCTCGCCGGCCAGGCGCGCCTCCGGGCTGATCTATCCGCTGTCGCTGGCGATCTACTGCACCTCGTGGACCTTCTTCGGATCGGTCGGCTTCGCCACCCGGACCTCGACCGACTTCCTCGCGATCTATGTCGGCCCGATCCTGATGATCGGGCTCGGCGCCGGCGTGCTGCGCCGCGTAATCCAGCTGGCCAAAGCCCACAACATCACCTCGATCGCAGACTTCATCGGCGCCCGCTACGGCAAGAGCCAGGCGGTGGCGGCGACCGTCGCCGGAATCGCGATCATCGGCTCGGTGCCCTACATCGCGCTCCAGCTCAAGGCCGTGGCCTCTTCGCTCGAAACGATCCTGACCGAAGACCAGGCCTTCTCCCACATCCCGCTCGTCGGCGACGTGGCGCTGATGGTGACGCTGGCAATGGCGGCGTTCGCCGTGCTGTTCGGCACGCGGCAAACCGACGCCACCGAGCACCAGCACGGCCTGATGCTGGCGGTCGCGACGGAATCCATCATCAAGCTCGTCGCCTTCCTCGCCGCCGGCATCTTCGTCACCTTCTGGATGTTCTCGCCGCACGAACTGATCGAGCGCGCCATGAAGACCCCGGAGGCGGTGCGCACCATCAACTATTCGCCGTCGATCGGCAACTTCCTGACCATGACGCTGCTGTCGCTGTGCGCGATCATGCTGCTGCCGCGCCAGTTTCACGTCAGCGTGGTGGAGAACTCCTCGGACGCCGAGGTCGGGCGCGCGCGGTGGCTGTTCCCGCTTTACCTGGTCGCCATCAACCTGTTCGTGATCCCGATCGCGATTGCCGGCCTCGTCACTTTCCCGTTCGGTGCCGCCGACCCCGACATGTACGTGCTGGCCCTGCCGATGGAGGGGGGCGCGGACCTGCTCAGCGTCGTCATCTTCGTCGGCGGCCTGTCGGCGGCGACCGCGATGGTGATCGTCGAATGCGTCGCGCTCTCCATCATGGTCTCGAACGACCTCGTGGTGCCGCTGGTGCTGCAACGCCGGCCGGAGGGACGCGCCGGCGGTGCCGATTTCAGCGACTTCCTGCTGCGTTCGCGCCGGCTCGCGATCTTCGCCATCATGGTGATGGCCTATTTCTACTATCGCGCGCTCGGCAGTACCCAGCTGGCGGCCATCGGCCTGCTCTCCTTTGCCGCCATCGCCCAGCTTGCACCGAGCTTCTTCGGCGGGCTGCTGTGGCGACGCGCAACCGCGCGCGGCGCCATCGGCGGCATGCTGGTCGGCTTCGCGGTGTGGCTCTATACGCTGTTCATGCCGAGCTTCATGGATTCCTCGACATCAGGCATCATGCTGCTCCAGCACGGCCCGTTCGGCATCGAGGCGCTACGGCCGCAGGCGCTGTTCGGTGCCGACCTGCCGCCGCTGATGCACGGCGTCATCTGGTCGCTGTCGCTCAACATCCTGACCTATGTGCTGCTGTCGCTGGCGCGTCAGCCGTCGTCCATCGAGCTGTTGCAGGCCGATCTGTTCGTGCCCAATACGCTCGCGCCGATCTCCCCGAGCTTCCGCCGCTGGCGCACCAGCGTCACCGTTCAGGACATCCAGACCACTGTGGCGCAATATCTCGGACCCGAGCGCGCGCGGCATTCCTTCGAGGCATTCTCGGCGCGGCGAAACGTGCGGCTGGAGCCTGGAGCGCCTGCCGATTTCGAGCTGCTGCAGCATGCCGAGCACCTGATCGCCTCCTCGATCGGCGCTGCCTCCTCGCGTCTCGTGATGTCGCTGCTGCTGCGCAAGCGGACGGTCTCCGCCAAGGCCGCGCTGAAGCTGCTCGACGACTCCCACGCAGCGCTGCATTTCAACCGCGAGATCCTCCAGACGGCCCTCAACCATGTGCGACAGGGCATCGCCGTGTTCGATGCCGATCTGCAGCTGATCTGCTCCAACCGGCAGTTCGGAGATCTCCTCAACGTTCCCCCGCATTTGATCCAGTTCGGCACGCCGCTGCGTGAGATTCTGGAGTTTATCGGTGTGGGCGATCCCGAGGATCCGTTCGAGCGCGACGCCGCGCTGGAGCGGCGCCTTGCCGCCTACACCACCGACAGCGAGCCTTATCTCGAACGCCTGCCGGAGCGCCACATGGTGATCGAGGTGCTCACGAACCACATGCCCGGCGGCGGCTTCGTCATCACCTTCACCGACGTCACGCCCAGCTTCGAAGCGGCGGAAGCGCTGGAGCGCGCCAATGCGACGCTGGAAAAGCGCGTGCGCGACCGCACCGAGGAGCTGACCCGGCTGAACTCCGAGCTGGCACTGGCCAAGAGCGCGGCCGAAGACGCCAGCATCTCCAAGACGCGTTTCCTCGCCGCCGCCAGCCACGACATCCTCCAGCCGCTGAATGCGGCCCGGCTCTATGTCACCAGCCTGGTGGAGCGCCAGCACAATGGCGAAGAGACGCGACTGGTGGAGAACATCGACGAATCGCTGCAGGCGATCGAGGAGATCCTCGGCGCACTGCTCGACATCTCCAGGCTCGACGCCGGCGCGATGACGACCTCGATCTCAAGCTTCAAGATGGCCGACCTGATGCGTTCGCTGGAGATCGAGTTTGCGCCGATTGCCCGCGCCAAGGGCCTGGAGCTCACCTTCGTGCCCTGCTCGCTGCCGGTCGAGTCGGACCGCCTGCTGCTGCGGCGCCTGCTCCAGAACCTGATCTCGAATGCAATCAAGTACACCCCGCGCGGTCGCGTGCTGGTCGGCTGCCGCCGCCGCGGCGCCGCGCTCAAGATCTGCGTCTACGACACCGGGGTCGGCATCCCCCCGGTCAAACGCGGCGAGATCTTCAAGGAATTCCATCGCCTGGAACAGGGGGCGCGGATCGCACGCGGCCTGGGGCTGGGGCTCTCGATCGTGGAGCGGCTGGCGCGCGTGCTCAACCATGGCATCGCCATCGACGCCAATGCCAGCGGCGGCTCGGTCTTCTTGGTGACGGTGCCGACGGCGAAGGCGATCACCCACACCGCGGCCGTGACCAGCGCAACGCCGCTGGCACGCACGCCGATCTCGGGCGCGCTGATCGTCTGCATCGAGAACGATGCGGCGATTCTCGACGGCATGCGCACGCTGCTGATGGCCTGGGACGCCGAAGTGATCGCGGTTGCCGATCCGGAAGGCGCGATCGCCGCGATCGAGGCGGCCGGCAAGCGCGTCACCGGCCTGCTCGTCGACTATCACCTCGATCGCGGCAACGGCATCGCGGCCATCCGCGAGATCCGTCGCCGCTTCGGCGATGGCATCCCCGCGATCCTGATCACTGCCGATCGCAGCCCCGCCGTACAGGTCGCGGCGCGCGAGGAGCGAGTCGCGGTGCTGAACAAGCCGGTGAAGCCGGCCTCGCTTCGCGCCCTGCTCGGCCAGTGGCGCACGCAGCAGATGGTGGCGGCGGAGTGAGGCGCAAGGTCAGTAGTTGGTCGAGCTGCCGCTGATGAACCATGTTTTCAATAACGCGATCTCCAGGTGGCCTAAGGTGCCAGCCGCGTGAACACATAGTCGCGGCCCTTGGCGCGCGCTTCATGGCACGCGAAGCAGGTGCGATGCTGAGCCTCGTCGACCGGTTTGCCATCGACGAAGCGGCCAAAGCCCCATCCTCCCGTTGCGGCGTACGTCTTGGAGTCCTTGACCATCACCTGGACCGTGGTGGCGGCACCAGGAATCGTTGCGGACGCAAATTCCGGCGACTTCTTCCGCTTCCAGGCACGCTTGACCAGAATGGTGCCGTCCGGAAACGGGAGCTTGCCGGCTTGATACGCCTCCAATGCGGTCTGGTTGCCGACGACGGCGCGAAGCTCGTCGAGCGGCGCGGCCTCTTCGGCAGGTGCGATCAACTCCCACCGCCTGTAGCCCGACGGAATCGTGACGCCGAAAATCGGCGAGGCCTCTGCCGCATTTTGCGCAGGTTCCGCGGCCAGAGCGATCGAGACCAGATATGGCACGCAAGTCAAGACAATGACGAGGAGGAGCACGGCCAGCGTAATCGCCGTGGCATAGGAGCGCTTCTTGTTTTCGGTTTCGAAGGACGTCATGACGTTTTCTTCAATCTGGATTCGGCGTATCCTTGGTCCAGTCACGCTGGACCGAGCATCGCATCGATCACCAGGCACCGTCGGCGTCGATGACGGCCTTGGCAAAGGCTTGCGGCGCTTCTTGCGGGAGATTGTGGCCGATGCCCCCGGTGATCAGACGAAACTCGTATCGACCTGAAAACTTCTTCGCATAGGCGCTTGGATCGGGGTGTGGCGCGCCATTGGCGTCGCCTTCCATGGTGATCGTCGGCACGTCGATGACGGGAGCCCCGGCCAACTTCTTTTCGAGATGTTCGTATTTCGCTTCGCCCTGGGCGAGACCCAGCCGCCAGCGGTAATTGTGGATCGTGATCGCGACGTGATCCTTGTTGTCGAGCGCCGCCGCGCTCCGGGCGAACGTGGCGTCGTCGAACTTCCACTGGGGCGAGGCGAGCCTCCAGATCAGCTTGGCAAAATCGTGCGTGTACTTCTCGTATCCGGCCCGGCCGCGCTCGGTGGCGAAATAGAACTGGTACCACCATTGCAGCTCAGCCGATGGCGGCAGCGGCGCATTGCCGGCAGCCTGGCTGGAGATCAGATAGCCGCTGACCGACACTAGCGCACGGCAGCGCTCCGGCCACAGCGCGGCGATGATGTCAGCGGTACGCGCGCCCCAATCGAAGCCGGCGACGACGGCCTTCTTGATGTCGAGCTTGTCCATGACCGCGATGATGTCGGCGGCCATTGCGGCAGGCTCGCCGTTGCGCGGCGTCTCTCCGGAGAGAAAGCGCGTCGTGCCATAGCCGCGCAGGTAAGGGATGATCACGCGATAGCCGGCTTTTGCCAGGATCGGCGCGACGTCCGCGAATGCGTGAATGTCGTAAGGCCAGCCGTGCAGCAGGATCGCGACGGGACCGTTCGACGGTCCCACCTCGGCATAACCGACGTTGAGGACGCCCGCATCGACCTGCTTGATCGTGCTGAAGGACGCATTTGATGCAGAGGACGACCTCGCTTCCGTCTCGGCGCGAGCGAACTCAATCACGCCGAGACCGGCGGCGACGGTTCCCGCCGCGATGCCAAGGAAGCTGCGGCGCTGCTGGTTGATGGTTTGCTTCATGATCTTGCTGCCTTGTTGTGATTGGTAGTGCGCCTCAGATCAGGGCGATCGTAACATCGACATTGTCACGAACTGCCTTGGAATAAGGACAGGTCCGATGCGCATCGTCGACGATGCCGCGTGCGATCTCGCGATCTAGGCCCGGCAGGCTGACATTGAGACGCGCCCGGAGCGAATAGGCGCCCTCGTCCAGCATGAGATCAATTTCGGCATCAACAGCGCATTTTCTGGGAAGCTCGATCTTCCGCTTGCGCGCTGCGACCTCCATCGCGCCTTCGAAGCAGGCCGACCAGCCGGCGGCGAACAATTGCTCGGGATTGGTACCGATGCCCGCGCCGCCCGGCGGCGACAGCTTGACGTCCAAGCGACCGTCTGAGCTGCGCGATATGCCGTCGTGGCGCCCGCCGCTGGTGTGGGTCCTGGCCGTGTAGAGTACCTTTGCCGCCTGTGTCATCATGGACTCCTTCGCCGTCACGCCACTGACTAGCAGCGGCCGCCGCAGGGTGCCCGTTTGGACTTGTGAGAAGTTGTGAGATGCGACCTTACGCGCCTCACAAGGCCTGCATCCGCGATCGCGCCGATGCACGGACGGCCTTGCCGGATCGCGATCATCTGGCTATCGGACCTTCTTGAAGGGACGAAGATTTTGCCATGACCGAGCCGGCCGGCACCACGACGGGAACTCTATCGTTCGGGCCATTCTCCGTGAGGCCGCATGAAAGGCTCGTGATGCGCGACGGCGTCGCCGTGCCGCTCGGCGCGAAAGCATTCGACACGCTCCTGGCGCTGATGTCGCGGCCGAACGAGGTCGTCAGCAAATGGGAGCTGATGGCGATAGTTTGGCCCGGCATCACGGTCGAAGAGAGCAACCTGCGCTTTCACGTCGCAGCCCTTCGAAAGGCGCTCGGCGACGGCAAGGATGGCGCGCGCTACATCGCCACGCTCTCCGGCCGCGGCTATTGCTTCGTGGCGCCGATTTCGCAAGCGCAGCTTCCGGCCGCGCGTCGCTCCGCACCTCGGGCCGAGTTGCCGCCAGTCAAACTCCCGAACCGGCTGCAGCGGATGGTCGGACGCGACGAGGCGCTCGCCGCCATCTCCGAGAAGCTCCTGACCGCACGTTTCGTCACGGTCGCCGGCCCAGGTGGCGTCGGCAAGACCGCCGTTGCAGTGGCGCTCGCCCATGATCTGCTCACGACTTTCTCCGACGCCGCACATTTCGTGGACCTTGCCGCACTGAGCGATCCCGATCTCGTGATCACATCAATCCTGCTGATGCTTGGCTTGCCGGCCGAGGCCGAGGATCCCCTGCCCGCGCTGCTGGCGCATCTGCGGGACAAGCGGATGCTGCTGATCCTCGACAATTGCGAGCACGTCATTGCCGCTGCGGCGCCGTTGGCGGCTGAGATCTTCCATGCGGCGCCGAACGTCCATATCCTCGCGACCAGCCGTGAAGCCCTGCGCGTCGAGGGCGAGCAGGTCTATCGATTGGCCCCGCTCGCCGTTCCGCCCGACGGCGCCGGAGTGACGATCGCTGCAGCACAAGTCTATCCCGCGCTTCAACTGTTCCTCGAACGTGCCGCAGCCAGCGGCGCGCAGATAACGCTTGATGATGCCAATGCCGCGATCATCGCCGGGATCTGCCGCAAGCTCGACGGCATGGCGCTGGCGATCGAGCTCGCCGCTGGCCGGGTCGAAGCCTACGGCCTGGAGCAAACGGCTGCGCTGCTCGACGAGCGCCTCAATCTACTCTGGCAAGGCCAGCGAACGGCGCCACCACGGCAGAAGACGTTGCAGGCCACGCTCGACTGGAGCTACCGGCTGCTGTCGGATCTTGAGCGCCTCGTGCTGCGCAGACTTGCGGTCTTCGCCGGGCACTTCACCATCGATGCGGCACTCGAGGTCGTGCCGGACGAGCGCGTCGACCGCACCCGCCTGTTCGATGCCGTCGACAGTCTCGTTGCCAAATCGATGGTCGCGCCGCGCCCCATAGGCGCCATGATGCGCTACCGCCTGCTCGACACGACGCGCGCCTATCTGCTCGAGATCGAACCGGCCGACGCCGCCCTCGCCGCCCGCCATGCGACTTTTTACCGGCGATGGCTGGAACAGGCCGGGACGACATGGGCGACCGTGCCGAGCGCGGACGAGCGAGCGGCTCACTTCTCGGCGCTTCACAATGTGCGCGCCGCGTTGGAATGGTGCTTCGGCGCAGAGGGTGATTTCGACATCGGCATCGCGCTCGCAGCCGCCGCAGCGCCGATCTTCCTGGCGATGTCGCTGCTAATCGAATGCCGACGCTGGTCAGAACGGGCGCTGCTGGCGATTGCCCCCTCCTCGCGTGGCAGCGCCGAGGAAATGCACATCCAGGCCGCTCTCGGACTGACCTTGATGTTCACCCGCGGCGGCAGCGAAGCGGCGCGGAGCGCCCTGAACAGGAGCCTTGCGATTGCCGCAGCGCGCGGCGACGCACCGAACCAGCTCCAGTTGCTCGGTCGCATGCATATCTTCCACGAACGGATGGGGCGGTTCGAGGCCGCGCTTGGCTATGCGCAGCAAAGCCTTGCGGTCGCGCGATCGCTTGGCGATGCAGGCTCAATCGCCCTCTCCCATTCGCTCATGGGAGTCTCGCTCCACCTGGCCGGCGAGCATCGGGACGCGCTTAAGATGCTGGAGGTCGCCTGGCAAGGTCCGGGCACGGAGCGAATCAGCACCGTTCACGGCTTCGATCATCGCAACCGGGCCGGCATCACGCTGGCCCGCGAGCTCTGGTTGCAGGGCCGGCCCGCGGAAGCGCTGCAGCTGGCGCAGCAGACGGTCACCGAGGCCGCGCAGATGGAGCACCCGATCACGCTCTGTATCGCGCTGATCTGGGCGGTCTCGATCTCACTTTGGGTAGGCGACCTCGACGCCGCGGAAGAGAGCATCGATCTGTTCATCGCACATGCCAGATCTCGGTCGATGGGTCCCTATCTTGTGGTTGGCCGCGGCGTGAAGGGAGAGCTGGCGATCCGGCGAGGAAACGCCGCGCATGGCATCCAGACGATCAATGCTTGCCTGCGCGAGCTCCACGGGGCCGGCTACGAACTGCTCACCACGACATTCAACATCGCGCTGGTTCAGGGCTTGGTGGCGCTTGGACAGTTCGAGCAGGGCGCAATCCTGATCGATGACGCGATCCGGCTGGTCAAGCAAAGCGGCGATCACCTCTACATGCCCGAACTGCTTCGAATGAAGGGTATGACCCTCTTGTCGCTGCCACGGCCTGGGGTCGAGCAAGCAGAGGACCAGTTGATGCAATCCCTGGCTTTGAGCCGCCGCAAGGGCGCCACAGCCTGGGAGCTGCGCACCGCGATCGATCTCGCCCGGCTGTTTGCCGACCGCGGGCAGCGGGAGGAAGCGAAGCGATTGCTCCAATCGTCGCTCGAGGGCTTTGCCGATGGGTCCGAGACGGCGGATATCAGAGCAGCCAACGTCCTTCTGACCACACTCTAGCGGCTCATCCCGTCGGCGTCCCCTGCTTCCACTGGCCGCCGGCGATCTTGGCGGCGGCAATCACGGCCTGGGTGCGGCTCTCGACGCCGAGCTTTTGCAGAATGGCCGATACGTGGGCCTTGATGGTGGCCTCGGAGACGCCGAGTTCATACGCGATCTGCTTGTTGAGAAGGCCCTCCGACAGCATCATCAGGACCCGGACCTGCTGCGGCGTCAGAGTCACCAGACGGTCGCGCAGGCGCGTCATGTCGGGGTCGGCCGCGGCCGACAGATCCGTGTCGGCCGGAACCCAGACGTCGCCCTCCATCACCTTGAGGATGGCATCGCGCAGCGTCTCGACGCCGAATCGCTTCGGAATGAAGCCGGAGGCGCCAAAATCGAGTGAGCGGCGGATCGTCACGCTGTCGTCGGAAGCCGAGACGATCACGACCGGAACTGCCGGATATTGCGCGCGCAGATAGATCAGGCCGGAAAAGCCGGAGATCCCGGGCATCGAGAGGTCGAGCAGGATGAGGTCGACGTCCGAGGTCTGTTCCAGAAGCTTGGTCAGACCCTCGAACGATCCGGCCTCATCGATCCTTGCCGAGGTCAGAACCCCGGCCACCGCCTGCCGCAGCGCATCGCGAAACAGGGGATGGTCATCGGCGATGACGAGATGGGTGTTTGCATTGGCTGTTGCAGTCATCTGTTTCGCAGGCCGACGAACGATCGGGAAAGAATTTCAACTCGTTGCTGATCAACCAGCAATTGACGATTGTTTACTGACTGGCGCCGTCTTGCAAGGCAACCTTCCGCCCGGGATCGCAAGGCAGTTAATCACAGGCGCGAACCGTCCGATGCTGCAGCGCAAAAAGCCGCAGGCGAATCTCATCAATCCCTGAACAGCAGGTCCCGGGTCAAATCCTCGATCACGGCGACCGCTTGAAGCGCTGCCCTCAATCGTTCGCGGTCACGGGCCGACAACGGCTTGACCAACACCGCATTGGAGGGCGGCGTCCCCTGCGCCACATCCGCGATCTGTTGCGACACGATCAGTTCCAGAAAGATGCCATGGGCCTCATCGAGCGCATCGAGATCGGTCTGGCCGCGGCCAACCAGGGCCTTCACACCCGCGAGGCGCTGCGATGTCGAGCGGCCCATCACATGGTAGCGGATCGCCATCGCACGCGCTGCTGCCACCAGGCCGAACAGCCCTGCCGCCTTGAGGTCGATGCGACCGCCTTCAGTGCGAATGCCGCCGAAGAATTTCAGGCTCGCGGGGACGCTGATCCCTTCGACCAGAAGCTTGACGAATGCGACCTGCCCCTCGGCTGCCGCGAAAGCCGCCTGCCTGACTGAGACGGCAAGGCTGCCGTCGCCATGAACGGCCCGAAGATCGAAGAAGATATCCACCGACAGCAGATCCTTCGGGCTGGCGCGCCAGACCCAGTGCTCGATGCGGTCCCGCCAGGTTGCAACCGAGCCGCGCCAGGGCGGGTTTTTCGCCATGACGCCCCCCTTGCAATAGGGCACACCGGCCTCGTGCAGAATATCTGCAACGTGCGCTCCGAACGTCTCAAACCAGCGGTCCTCGTCGCCTCCCGGTTCGCCTTGCGCAAAGATCACGGCATTGTCCTGATCCATCGCCAGCAAGCTCTCGCCGCGCCCGGCGGACCCGAGCACGATCAGCGCATAGGGCGTCGGGGGGTCTCCTTCGCCGCGTTCCCGCATGATTCGCTCGGCGATCACAGCGGCCTGACGGGTAAGGGCGCAGAGCTCGCTGGAGATCACCTCCGCAATCTGACGGCCGGACAATCCTTCCGCCAGGAGCACCTCCGCAACCCGCGGCAGCTTCGCCCAGGCCAGCGCCAATGCCTGCGTATCCGCGGCCTCCTCGATCTCGTCCCCGAGCGAGATGGCCTCCCCTGCCCGCAGGCGCAGCAGGTCCCGCGCGGACAACGCACCGACCACCCGGTCGGCCTCATCGACGACGCCGAGATGACGGGTCTTCAGGCGATTCATCCGGCCAATCGCGCGATAGACGAGCGCGTCCTCGGGAATCGCCGCCAGCGGACTGCTCATGATTCGGTGCACCGGCAGCTCCAGCGCGGGGGCACCGAGCCGGGCGATCGCCCGCAGCACGTCACGCTCGGTAACGATCCCGGCCTCGACGGCCCTGATTTCGTCAGCGGCCGCATCCGCCGCGCCGACATACACAGCCGATATTCTCTCGCTCGTCATTCGCGCCAGGGCGTCGCCCACCGAAACGTCCGGACCGACGAAGATGACGGGACACCGCATGATGTCGCGGTTGCGGTGGCGATAGGCGTAGGCGTCGAACCGCTTCAGCGTTTGCTCTGCATCGATGCGGGCTGTCGCTTCGACCGGCTCGATCCAACCCATCCGTACCTGATCGTCGAGCACGGAGGTGAGCGCGCGACAGACCCGCTCGGCCTCGGCAACGGTCCGGATGCCGCGCTCGCGCAGCCTCGGCAACAGCGCCAGGAAGATCCGTGCGGTCGTGATCGCATCGCCGAGAGCGGAGTGCCGGCCGGCCACGTCGATGCCAAGCCAGGCCGCTAGATTCTCCAGCTGGTATCCGCCGAGATCCGGTGCAACGATCTCCGCAAGCAGCCTGGTATCGAGCGCTCGAGGCCGGGACCACGGCAATCCTGCCAGATTGCATTCGCGCTTCAGGACCGCCAGATCGAAACCGATCATGTGCCCGATGACGATCGCCCGGCCGATGAACGCCTCGAAACGCGGCCACACGTCCACGAACAGCGGCGATTCAGCGACCATGGCATCGTCGATGCCGTGAATGCGCGTCGTCTCGGCGGGGATCGGTTGATCGGCCGGCCGCAGCAGTTGAACGAACGAGCCGCTATCGACCAGCTTTCCGGCCGACAGACGCACGCCGGCAAGCTCGATCACCCGCGCCTTGCGGGGATCGAGCCCGGTCGTTTCGGCATCGATGACAACGGCGTCGAGCGACAAAAGCGGGGTAGCACCACGCGTCGTATCCATTGTCCTCCCTCGGAAGGCCCGGACCGTGCGATGCCGGTCGGCAAACCGGGCATCGGCAGAGACCGGGCGACCCTACGCCAGCAGCGTGTCGGTCACGGCAGCCGCATCGATGCGATCGACCAATTCGTCATGGATGTTGCACAGGCTGACGCGCAGGTAATTGCGGATCGTCTCGAAATCCCGTCCGCGCAGTTTTTCGTGGATCGGCATCATCGCGAAATAGGTTTCCGCCAGCGGCTCGGGAATGTCCATCACGCGCTTGGGCGCATGCCCGCCGATGAGGTCGAGCCGCTGCTCCAACTCGCGCCGGGCCCCAAACCAGGCGTCCTCGCCGATGGTCGGCGGCACCGGATAACGGTCGAAAACCGAGAGGACGACGAGGATCATCTGGTCGAGAACCGCCCGGCGCAGCATGCCGGCATGTGGACGCAATACCCCCTCGACCATCTCGCCGACCATGGCAAGCCCGAGCGGATAAGCCTGCCAGCGCGAACGTTCGACGGCCTGTGCAAACCCTTCCTCGGCAAACAGCACCTTGGCGTAGTGGCCGGCGCGGGCACGCGAATACTCGTAGATGCCCTTTTGCACGATGAATGCCGACTGAGCGTCGATGAAGTCGGCAAGCGCCTCGCGATCGCCGATCGGCGGCCGGGGACGAAAGAGTTTCTGCAGCAGCTTCATCGCAGTCCGATCCTGCCAGACGGAATCGCCGTGCTATCCCGCGCTCGCCGCGCCCGACTTGTCAACGGCCGCAGCGCTGTTCGCATCCGCAGCATCGGTTCCCTCCGAAAGTATTAGAAAGACCTCGGCACTCCTGATGTTAGCCTCCGACATTCCAAATTGGCGAAAGACCGGTTGGAAGGCGGCACGGGGGGGCCGCAGCGACGGGTATGCAACCCCTCGATTCCTCCGGCTCGCACGCCGGAGTCCTGACAGAGGAAATGCAGCCCATGCCTGACTCCCAAGATCTCAGAGAACGAGAAGAAGCCCACTGGCGCAAGACCTCGCGCCTGATGCTGATCAACCTCGGCATCTGGTTCTTCTTCGGATACGTCATCCACATGTTCGTGGTTCCGCTCAACGCCATCAAGTTGCCGATCCTCGGCTTCCCGCTCGGTTTCTATATGGCCGCGCAGGGTTCGCTGATTGCCTTCGTGGTCATCCTGTTCGTGTTCGCCAGACAGCAGGACAAGATCGACCGCGAATTCGGCTTTGCAGAAGACGATTAGGGGGATTGAACATGGCTACGCAGGCCTCAACCGGCGGCTCGGACTTTCTCAGCAACCTCGGGCGGATCTACGGCTTCTACACCGGCGGATTCCTCGCGTTCGTCATTCTGCTCGCCGTTCTCGAGACGATGGGGGTGCCGAACAAGATTCTAGGCTACCTGTTCGTGTTCTTCACGCTCGCGGTCTACGCCATCATCGGCATTCTGTCGCGAACGGCACAGGTGTCGGAATACTATGTGGCGGGCCGCAGCGTGCCCGCGTTCTACAACGGCATGGCCACCGGTGCCGATTGGATGTCGGCAGCGTCCTTCGTCGGCATGGCGGGCACGCTGTTCCTGCTCGGCTATGACGGACTTGCCTGGGTGCTCGGATGGACCGGCGGCTTCGTGCTGGTCTCCATCCTGATCGGGCCTTATCTGCGCAAATTCGGCGCCTATACGGTGCCCGATTTTCTGTCCTTCCGTTATGGAGGCAATTTCGCCCGGGCGCTGGGCGTTATCGTGCTCGTCGCCTGCTCGTTCACCTATGTCACGGCGCAGATCTACGGCACGGGCATCATTGCCTCGCGCTTCCTCGGAATGCAGTTCGAGATCGCAGTGTTCGCGGGACTGGTCGGCATCCTGGTCTGCTCGATGCTGGGCGGCATGCGCGCGGTGACCTGGACGCAGGTGGCCCAATACATCGTGCTGATCATCGCCTACCTGACACCGATCGTGATCCTGTCGACCAAGGTCTACGGGATACCGATTCCCCAGCTGACCTATGGACACGCGATCGCCGACATCACGGCGCGCGAACAGGAGATGCTCGCCAACGGGCTGGCGGCGGCGGCAAGCCTCAAGCCGCACATCCAGCCGTTCCTCAGCTATAGCCCGCTGAACTTCTTTGCGATCATCCTGTGCATGATGGTCGGGACTGCCTCGCTGCCGCACATCCTGATGCGCTACTTCACGACACCGTCGGTGCGTGAGGCGCGGCAATCCGTGGCATGGTCGCTGCTGTTCATCTTCCTCCTGTACTTCTCGGCGCCTGCCTACGCGGCGTTCTCGAAGCTGGAGGTGTACACGAACATCATCGGTCGCGATCTGTCCGCGATCCGACCCTGGCTGTTCAGCTGGGGCGAGCTCGGGCTGATCCAGATCTGCGGCAAGAATGCCGTCAACATCGACGCCGTCATTGCCGCGTGCAAGGCCGTTGCCGGTCATCCCGGCGTGGTCCGGCTGCAGGACTTCGTGATCAACACCGACGTGATCGTGCTCTCGACACCGGAGATCGCGGGGCTTCCCTACGTGATCTCCGGCCTCGTCGCGGCCGGCGGCCTCGCCGCGGCTCTGTCCACCGCCGACGGGTTGCTGCTCGCGATCGCCAATGCATTGTCGCATGACGTCTACTACAAGATGATCGATCCGAACGCGCCGACGGCACGCCGGCTGATCATCGCGCGCGTGCTGCTGCTGGCGGTCGCCGTCATTGCTGCGGCGACGGCTGCCACCAAGCCCGGGGACATCCTGGCCATGGTCGGCTGGGCGTTCTCCCTGGCGATGGCGGGCAACTTCCCGGCGCTCGTGATGGGCGTCTGGTGGAAGCGCACGACGTCCGCCGGCGCGATCTGCGGCATCATCGCGGGATTTGGGCTGTGCATGTTCTACCTGCTCGTCACGCGCTATTTCCCGGGCGCGGGCGTCAAGTATTTCGGCATGACGTCGCTGCTCAATCCGGTCACCGGCGCACCGCTGGTCGACATCGTAAAGGCCATGGCACTGCCCAACGCCATGGAGAGTTGGCCGACGCTGGCCCACCCGCTGGCTAACAAGGTGGGTTGGTTCAACCTCAGCAACATCGCATGCGGTTTGCTCGGTGCGCCGTTCGGCTTCGCGGTGATCATCATCGTGAGCCTGCTGGGACGGGCGCCGTCGCGGGAAATGCAGGCCTATGTCGACGAGATCCGCAAGCCGCGAGGCCGCACGGTGCTCGAGGAGAAAACGACCTGAGCGGGTCGGATCGATTGCGACAAACGGGGCCTTGCGAGGCCCCGTTTTTGTTTGCGACCGGCGGCGCTCGCTTGCCGTGAACGGTCGGGCTTGACATTGTTGCGTGCGGAGCCCGGCGCAGAATACCCGACGGCTTGGACGGAGCGAGCGCACTCGCCGGTCCATACTGCTTCAGAGCGAGGCCCGGAGGAGGACAGATTTTGGAGATAGCCGACTCGTTCGCCAGATACTGGTATTTTCACCTGCCGAACTTCGTTCTGGCGGCCCTGATGTACACCATGCTCGGCCGCTTCCTGCTCGGCCTCTTCGTCGACGCCGACTCGCCAAACTATATCTGGCGCTTCTTCTGCCGCATCACCGATCCGGTGCTCACCGCGATTGCAACCGTCACGCCGAAGGCAGTTCCGCCGGCCGTGGTGTGGCTGTTCGGTTTCGTCTGGATGTTCTGGTTGCGGATCGTGCTCCACTACGCATTGCTCGTGCTCAACCTCGCGCCGCGGCTTGCGGGAGGAGGATCATGAACCGCAACTTCTTCCTGATCGGTATTGCCTTCTTCGGAATGATCAACGGCCTCTTCAACCAGCTTTGGCTGATCTTCGCCTTGCTCTATGTCCAGCCGCTGGCAGGCCCTCTTCTGTTCGGCAGCCTGTCGCTGACGCTGATGTTCGCCTCGCTGATGGTCTCGACCGCCACCGTCATCCTGGGCGGCATTCCCGCCGCCATCTACGAGCGCGTCACCGGCGCGCAGGAGTCGAACAGCGTCTCGCTTTGGATCTGGCTCGCCGGCACGGCTATCCTGGCGCTCCCCGCCGCCGGCAATTTCATCAGCATCGGCCTCTGAACGGCGGGCGGGAACCGTTGAAGGCAAGCCCCGCAGGGACTACCCTAGCCCGCATCCCGATCCTCTCGGTCCCAATGAGCCAGGCGACGGAGTCCCTCCTCATGGAAGAAATGCGCCGCATCGCCTTTGAAACGGTCCTGCGCGCGTGCGGATTTGCCTCCCTCGCCATATTCTGCGTCATGATCGGCCTTTCTTTTCTGCCGCGCTCCGCGTTTCAGGCGGGAGGCTTTCTGAGCTTGATCATGACACTGGTGCTTCTCCTTAAAGCGCAGGAGGCGCGGACCAAAGACCACCGCCGCACCGAGATGTGGCTATATCTTCCAAAAGACAGACGCCCGCCTCAGCCGCATGCACAAGAAACAGTCTCAGCGGTGATGCGGGAGACCTATCTGGTGTTCGCATACTGGTCTGCCCTGGTGTCCGTAGTGATGTGGATTGTCGCGATGGGCTTTTCCGTCCTTGGACTTTAGTTTGAGGCTTCGGCCCCCACGGTATTTCGTTCCTGCGGCTCGGTGATTTGCCGTCCGATATCTCCGCGATCCTTCCGATTCGCGTCGAAAGTACTATTGGGCCAGAGCCGGTAGGCATGTAATTGCTCGCCCGCTATTGGTGGCGCGCCCGCGTGGCGCGGATCGGTTCTTGATAAAGAAAACAAGCGGGAGCGAATCGGAATGACGACAGTAACTGCAACATCGGCACCATCTGCCGGCGCCGGCATGACGAAAGACGAACGGTTCGTCATTCTCGCCTCCTCGCTCGGTACCGTCTTCGAGTGGTACGACTTCTATCTCTATGGTTCGCTCGCCGGCATCATCGGCGCGCAGTTCTTCTCGGATTATCCGCCGGCCACTCGCGACATCTTCGCGCTGCTGGCGTTTGCCGCAGGCTTCCTGGTCCGTCCGTTCGGCGCCATCGTGTTCGGCCGTGTCGGCGACATCGTCGGCCGCAAATACACCTTCCTGGTCACCATCCTGATCATGGGCCTGTCGACCTTCATCGTCGGCCTGCTCCCCAACGCGGCCACCATCGGCATCGCCGCCCCGATCATCCTGATCGTGCTGCGCCTCGCCCAGGGCCTGGCGCTTGGTGGCGAATATGGCGGTGCGGCGACCTACGTCGCGGAGCACGCGCCGAACGGCAAGCGCGGCTACTACACATCGTTCATTCAGACCACGGCGACTCTCGGCCTGTTTCTGTCGCTGCTGGTGATCCTGTTCACCCGCACCGCGACCGGCGAGGCCGAGTTCGCGAAGTGGGGCTGGCGCATTCCGTTCCTGGTCTCGGTGGTTCTGCTCGGCATCTCCGTCTGGATCCGGCTACGCCTCAACGAATCGCCAATCTTCCAGAAGATGAAGGAAGAGGGGAAGGGCTCGAAGGCGCCGCTGACGGAAGCCTTCGGTAATTGGCAAAACGGCAAGCTCGTGCTGCTCGCTTTGCTCGGCGGCGTGATGGGCCAGGGCGTGGTCTGGTACACTGGCCAGTTCTATGCGTTGTTCTTCCTGCAATCGATCCTGAAGGTCGACGGCTACACCGCCAACCTCCTGATCGCCTGGTCGCTGCTGCTCGGCACCGGCTTCTTCATCGTGTTCGGCATGCTCTCCGACAAGATCGGCCGCAAGCCGATCATCCTCGGCGGCTGCCTGATCGCGGCGCTCACCTTCTTCCCGATCTTCAAGATGATCACGACCAATGCCAACCCGGCGCTGGAGAAGGCCATCGAGCAGGTCAAGGTCGAGGTGGTGGCCGATCAGGCAGGCTGCGGCGATCTGTTCAATCCGGTCGGCACCCGCGTCTTCACCGCACCGTGCGATACCGCACGCGCTTTCCTGTCACAGTCGTCGGTCAAGTACTCGACCACGCCAGCTCCGGCGGGCTCCGGCGTGAAGGTGATGGTCAACGGCAAGGAAGTTCCCTACACGAGCGCCAAGGACAGCAACCCGGCCGTCCTCGCCGCCGTGCAGGCAGCTGGCTATCCGAAGGCAGGTGACGCCGGCATCGTGAAGATGTCGCATCCGTTCGACGTCTTCCGCCCGCAGGTGGCAGCTGTCGTCGGGCTGCTGTTCGTCCTGGTGCTGTTCGTCACCATGGTGTACGGCCCGATCGCCGCAATGCTGGTCGAACTGTTCCCGACCCGCATCCGCTACACCTCGATGTCGCTGCCCTACCACATCGGCAACGGCTGGTTCGGCGGCTTGCTGCCGGCAACCGCCTTCGCCATCGTGGCCTCGACGGGCGACATCTATGCGGGCCTCTGGTACCCGATCATCTTCGCCTCGATCACCGTCGTCATCGGCTTCCTGTTCCTGCCGGAGACCAAGGACGTCGACATCAAGGCGAACTGATCGAAATCATCGATCGGCAACACGAACCGGCCGCGGACTCCGCGGCCGGTTTTGTTTTGAGTGCTTTACTGCAGGCTACCGATGAATTGCAGGACGATCTCACGGCGGTGCGGGCGGCTGCGATGCTCGATCAGATAGATCGCCTGCCAGGTGCCGAGCGCAAGCCTGCCGTTCAGGACCGGCACATGAAGCGAAGTCTGCGTCAGCATCGCCTTGATATGGGCGGGCATGTCGTCGGGCCCTTCCGCATCGTGCGTCCACCCGCCGTCTTCCGGCGCGAGCCGGGACAGCACGGTGGTGAGATCGACGAGCACGGAAGGATCGGCGTTCTCCTGGATCGTCAGCGAGGCAGAGGTGTGGCGAACGAAAAGGGTCAATGCGCCCTCGCCTGCGTGCACCTCGGCGACGAACTTTGCGGCTTCGCCGGTGAGATCGCTGAATCCGCGGCCCAGCGTCTGTACTGTCAGCAATGACGAAGCGATGGTGGAGGCTTGCACGGACGATGCTGCCGAGCGCGTGACGGATTTGGCTGATGTCATGAAAGGTCTCGATCGTTCAAACACGCGACGTGCCCGCCATCCCCATTCCGTGGCGTCAATTGGCGGGCACGCTGCGCCCCCTAAAAGGCGGCTCGACGCGCTAGATTTTCCCCGACACGTCCTTCTGCACGCGGTTGGCCATGTCGATCAGCCGCCGCCAGGCCCTCTCGAGGAACGACATCACGCGATCGACGTCCTGATCGCTCGGCAACGGAATCTCGATCTTGCGCTCGCCCTCGGCGACCTTGGGGTCGGCCTTCTTTAGCGGGTCGGATTTCGGCAGCGCCTCGTCGATTTTGCCCGACGCAGTCGGCCCTGCCGCCAGCTGTCCCTTCAGCCGTTCGACCTCGGCCTGGAGCCTTCCAATCTCGGCGTCGAGTGCGGTCCGCTCGTCCGGCACCGCGTAGCAGGCCCAGCCTGCGCCGCTTCTGGTGCAGGTCGCTACCGTGCCGGTGCGCGTGTCGAGCCGCAGCACGCCCTCGGGGATGGGCGTCATGCTGTAGCGGCCATTTTCGCCGTCTGGAGCAGATTGCGCGGCTACGGGGCTGCCGCTGACGACGAACACGGCGGCGACCGCCGCTAGCCATGATGTTGTGGATGACGTCGCTGGTCTCATCGCTGTCTCCGCCCCGGCGGCTTTGCAATTCTACACCGGCATCGGGGAATCCGTGGCTCAAAACCCACCACTGAAACCAACGAACGCCGTGGCTTCTTTGATCCCGGCAACCCGGCGAAAGCACGGCTACATCGGCCGAACATGAGCAGACCTGCTGCGGTGCGGCGTCACGCTGTGTGCAGCGCTGTCGCACACGCCAATATATTCATATAAATCAGCTACATAACTGAAGTAGACGCAATCGTGACTTGGCTTGACTTGATTATGGGCCATCAGTATGGTCCGCGCGGCTTTTGAGGGTGACGGGCGTAATTTCCATTCAGCCGCAGCGTTTCGGGTCTTCGTTGCATGACACAGGGCACGGGACACGGCGAGGATGGAGATCGCGATCGGTCGTCGGAGGAAGCTGCGCTTTCCGAACGGCTCGGGAGCCTGGATCAACGGTTGTCCGAGTTTCGCGACCGCCGGACCAGGACCGAGCAACCCGCAGGTGACGATGGAGACAGAGCGGCCAGAGCCTCGGCGATGGCGCTTGGTTTTCGGTTATCCTCGGAGTTGATCGCCGGGGTCGCTGTCGGGGCGGGGATTGGCTGGGGCTTCGACCACTTGCTGTCGACGTCGCCTTTCGGGTTCATCGTGTTCCTGTTGCTTGGCTTCGCCGCCGGCGTGGTGAATGTGGTGAGAACGGCAGGCGCAGGTCAGAACAGGCGCGGTGGTTCGTAACTGGCTTGGCCAGATTAACTGACGTGCCGCTCGCCGGCACGGCCGGCCGGCCGACCTTGATAGGTCGGCTCGTCCGGCAGACGAGAGATGCCGCGCGGATGAAAATCGACCCGATCCACCAGTTCAACGTCGAACCGCTCTTTACGATCGGCCGTATCGGCGATCACACGATCGCCTTCACCAATGCCTCTCTCTACATGTTTGTGGCGGTGGGGATCATTGCGCTGCTGCTGCTCACCAGCGGCAAGCAACTCGTTCCGGGGCGCCTGCAGTCGGTGTCGGAACTCTCTTATGAGTTCGTGGCCAGCATGATCCGGAGCACTGCGGGCGCGGACGGCATGCGGTTCTTCCCGCTGATCTTCTCGCTGTTCATGTTCATCTGCGTCTCGAACCTGGTCGGCATAGTTCCCTACACGTTCACTGTCACGAGCCACCTCATCGTCACCGCGGCGCTTGCGCTGCTGGTGTTCTTCACGGTCCTGATCTACGGCCTCTACAAGAACGGCCTGAAGTTCCTGAAAGTGTTCGTGCCCTCGGGCGTTCCGGGTTACATCCTGCCGCTAGTCATGGCGATCGAGGTGCTGTCTTTCTTCCTGCGCCCGGTCTCGCACAGCGTTCGACTGTTCGCGAACATGCTGGCCGGCCACATCGCGCTGAAGGTGTTCGCCGGCTTCGTCGCCATGCTCGGCGCCTCTCTTGGCGTGGTCGGCTGGATCGGCGGAGTGATGCCGCTGGCACTTGCCGTCGCGCTCACCGCGCTCGAACTGCTGGTCGCGTTCCTGCAAGCCTATGTGTTTGCGATCTTGACCTGTATCTACCTCAACGACGCCATTCACCCTGGACACTGAGTGATCCGGGTGCTTTTCCACCCACACCTGTCTTTCTTCGAAGGAGTCAAAAATGGATCCGCAAGCAGCGAAATTTCTCGGCGCGGGCATCGCGTGCATCGGCATGGGCGGCGCCGGCATCGGCGTGGCCTTCATCTTCGGCAATTACCTGTCCGCAGCGATGCGCAACCCGGCAGCTGCCCAGGGCCAGTTCGGCAACCTGATTTTCGGCTTCGCCGTGACCGAAGCGCTCGGCATCTTCTCGCTGCTGATCGCTCTGCTGCTGCTGTTCGTCCCGCTCTGAACGCGTTTCGCGCCGCTTCCTGGTGGGAGGCGGCGCGTCTGACAGCAACAGGAGAACTCCATGGCTGAGAGTCATGGCGGCGCCACGGGTACCGGCGCTCACACGCAGGCCGATGGCGGTCACCACGGCGGTGGCTTTCCGCCGTTCGAAAGCAGCACCTTTGCCTCGCAACTGGTGTCGCTCGCGATCGCCTTCGTCGCGCTGTATCTGATCGTCTCCCGGCTCGCGCTGCCGCGTGTCGGCGGTGCGATCGAGGCGCGTCAGAACAAGATCGAAGGCGATCTCGCCGAAGCGCAGAAGCTGAAGGATCAGTCCGAGGCCGCGCTCAAGGCCTATGAAGGCGAGCTCGCGGCGGCGCGCGCGCGTGCTCAGGCGATCGGCAACGAATCCCGCGAGAAGGCGAATGCGCAGGCGGACGCCGAACGCAAGGGGCTGGAGCAGCAGCTGGCCGCCAAGCTCGCCGAGGCGGAGAAGACGATCGCCTCGACCCGCGCGACCGCCATGAGCAACGTGCGCGGCATCGCGGCTGATGCGGCCGGCACCATCGTTCAGCAGCTCACGGGCGTCGTTCCGGATGCAGCGTCGGTCAATGCCGCCGTTGACGCATCCTTGAAGGGTTAGTCGAGATGTTCTTCACACCTGAGTTCTGGGTCGCCGTCGCCTTCGTGATCCTGATGGTGATCTTCGGCTATGTCGGGGTGTTCAAGACTGCGATGTCGGCGCTCGATCATCGTGCCGCTCGCATCAAGGCCGAGCTGGACGAGGCGGCGCGCCTCAAGCAAGAGGCAGCCAGGGTGCTGGCCGATTACAAGGCGCGCACTGCATCGGCTGAACGCGAGGCCGCCGACATTATCGCCAACGCAAACGCCGAAGCGGAGCGAATCGCAGCCGAGGCCAAGGCGAAAATGGAAGACTTCGTTGCACGACGGACCAAGACTGCGGAGGGCAAGATCGCGCTCGCCGAGGCTCAGGCTCTCGCCGACGTCCGTGCCGCTGCCGCGGAAGCCGCCGTGCAGGCCGCTTCCACGATCCTGTCGCAATCCGTCAGGGGCCAAGTCGCCGACGACCTGCTGGCCAAGGGCATCAACGAGGTTCGACAGAAGCTGAATTGAGGGCGAACGCCCTTACTGAACAAAAAAAGGCCGGCGCGACGAGCGCCGGCTTTTTTGTTTGCTGGGTTGCCCGCCTTCGCCGGCAATGATGGCTGAGATTGCCGCAAGACCTCGCCTACTTCTTCTTCCGTCCCTTCGGCTCGGGCGAGAGCGCCTGCGGGTCGAAGCCGACATAGAAGATATAGTTGTCGGCGACCGCGGGTGACGGCATCGGATAGGCTAGGTCCTCGGCGACGAAAGTGAAGGGTACACTGCCGCCCTCCGACATCGAGACCGTGGTCCGGTAGGCCTTGGAGGCAATGACCTTCTCGCCGATGCCACCCTGCACGACCGCGACGCGCAAGGGGACCTCGACGGTCGCAGGCGCCCCGGCGGGGCCTGCGATGACGCGGCCCTGAATGCCGATCCGTGCGGTGATATCGCCGCCGTTCCGGGCACACTCGCGTGCCATCTTGGTGATCGTGGCCTGGAAGCGGATGTCGTTACCGACGGCCTGCTTACCGCTCGCACCGACCGCATAGGTGGAGGCGCCGGAGCGCACGGTGACCTGCGGGCAATCCAAGTCATCTTCTTCGGCGGGCTGACCGGGCGCGGGCGCCGGAGTGGGCTGCGCCGGCTCGTCGGACTTGCCGCCGAACAGGCTCTTGAAGCGGTCGGTCAAGGACTGGGCCGCCGCCGGGGAGACAGAGGCGAGCGCAACCGATAGCATCAACGCGACCGCTGTTCCCCGCCGCGATGCATTCCGTGATGACCGAAGCTCCTTCACCATCGACCCCATAACTCCATCCGAACATCCGGCCGATCCACCGGCCGGCCCGCGCCGTTATATCGCCAAAATCGGCGAACCCAAGGCCAACAAACAGGGCGCGCGGACAAGGCAAGCGGACAGGGTAGCAACGAGGCCGGATCGTCGAGAATATGGCCGCACGGGAGATTGCAGCTCAGCCGCGGAAATCCTCGTGCAGCAGGCCGAACAGCAGATGATCCTGCCAGACCCCATTGATGCAGAGATAGCGGCGCGCCAGCCCCTCGCGTGAGAAGCCGCACTTCTCCAGCACCCGGATCGAGGGCGCATTGGTGGGAATGCAGGCGGCCTCGACCCGGTGCAGATTGAGCTCGCCGAACAGCGTCGGCAACAACACCCGCAGAGCCGACGTCATGTAGCCGCGATGGGCATAGGGCTGGCCGACCCAGTAACCGATGGTGCCGGCCTGCACGATGCCACGCCGGACATTGGCGAGCGTGATTCCGCCTACTAGGGCGCCGTCGAGCTCACGGAACACCAGAAACGGATAGGAGCGGTCCGCGGCAATGTCCTCGGAATAGCGGCGCAGGCGGCGGCGGAAGCCGGACCGGGTGAGATCGTCGGAGGGCCAGATCGGCTCCCAGGGCGTGAGATAGTCACGGCTGGTTTCGCGCAGATGGGCCCATTGCAGGAAGTCGGACATTTGCGGGGCGCGCAGCAGCAGACCGTTGCCGCGCGGCGCGAGGGCGGCGGGTCCACTGGATGGCAGGCGAAAGAGAGCCATGGTGATGCTTCCGGGGGGCGGGCGCCCTTGGGCGGCTCCTAGTGCAGCCGCGCCTTGGCGCGCGCCCGGGTCAATCCTTCCGCGAAAGATACCGCCGTGTCCAGACCCCTGCCGCTGCCCAGTGCGACAACGGCGGGCCTGCTCCGCGACAGCAGCGCACGTGCCGCGTCCCTGGTCGATTCGATGCTGACGGCATCGATGCGAGTCACCAGTTCCTGCGCCGTCTGCGGCCGCCCGTAGGCGAGCACATGCCGGGCCAGTTGCTCGGCGCGGGAGGAGCAGCTCTCCAGCGCCATCAGAAGGCCAGCCTTCATCTGCGCCTTGGCCCGGGCGATCTCGGCCTCGGTCAACGTCTCCACCGAATCGTTCATGATGTCGACCACGACTTCCATCATCTCCGGAGCGTCGGCTGGATCGGTGCCGGTGTAGAGGCCGAAGAAGCCGGTGTCGGTATAGGGCGCGTGGAACGAATAGATGGAGTAGCAGAGAGCGCGCTTCTCGCGCACCTCCTGGAACAGGCGCGAGGACATTCCCCCGCCGAGGATATTGGTGAAGACCTGGAGCGAGAACAGCGACGGATCGGTCTGCGGCACGCCTTCCAGCGCCAGCGTCAGATGCGCCTGCTCGAGCTCGCGATGCACCACCTTGGTCCCGCCCTTGCCGAACTGAGCGGTCTGCGGCTTCGGTCCCGGCGTCCCCTCGAAGCTGGAAAAGCGCTTCTCGACCTCGGCGACCACCTCCTTGTGATCGACCGCGCCGGCCGCCGCCACCACCATGTCGGGCCCGCGATAATGCGTCGACAGATAGCCCTGCAGCATGTCGCGGTTGAAGGCGCGCAGCGTCTTGGCCGTGCCAAGCAGGGATCGGCCCATCGGCTGGTCGGGATAGCAGAGCTCGTTGAGGTGCTCGAACACGACATCGTCGGGCGTGTCCTGCGCGGCACCGATCTCCTGCACGATGACGTTCTTCTCGCGCTCCAGCTCGTCGGGCTCGAAGGCGGGATTGGCGAGGATGTCGGCGAGCACGTCGAGCGCGAGCGGCACGTCCGCCTTCAGCACCCGCGCGTAATAGGACGTGGTCTCGGTCGAGGTGCCGGCGTTGAGGTCGCCGCCAACCGCCTCGATCTCCTCGACGATCTCGCGCGAGGAGCGCTTGGTCGTGCCTTTGAATGCCATGTGCTCGAGCAAATGTGAGATGCCGTGCTCGTTCGGCTTTTCGTCGCGGCCCCCGACGCCGGCCCAGACGCCGAGCGCCGCGGTTTCAAGATGGGGCATCTCGTCGGTGACGACGGTCAGGCCGGAGGCAAGCTTGGAAATCTCGACGCTCATCCGGCAACTCCTTGCTTTGCGGCGCGGCTGACCGACAGCACGAACCGCTCGATCTCGGCCTGATCGTTCTTCATCACCCTCATGTGTTCGGATTTGGTCATCAAGCCGTCGAGCCAGGCCGGCAATTGCGGCCGCTGGCCGCAGGCCGCCTCGACAGCGTCGGGGAATTTGGCCGGGTGGGCGGTGGAGAGCACGATGCTCGGCACCCGCGTGTCGGTGGTGTCGCGGTCCGCGACGGCGAGCGCCACCGCCGTATGGGGGTCGACCAGTTCGCCTGCTTCGCGCCAGGCGGCGCGGATCGCGGCAGCCGTCTCGGTCTCGTCGGCGCGCCCTGCGTCGAACTCCTCGCGGATCGCGGCCAGCGTCGCATCGGGCAGCACGAAGCGACCGGACTGCTTGAGCGACTCCATCAAGCGGCGCACGCCAGCCGCATCGCGCCGGCCTGCCTCGAACAGCAGCCGCTCGAAATTCGACGAGATCTGGATGTCCATCGACGGCGACGCCGTCGCATGCACCTCGCGCACTTCGTAGATACCAGTCTTCAGCGTGCGCGCCAGGATGTCGTTGACGTTGGCGGCGATGCGCAGGGTCCGCACCGGCAGTCCCATGCGCTTGGCGACGTAGCCCGCGAAGATGTCGCCGAAATTCCCCGTCGGCACGACGAAATCGACCGCGCGCGCCGGCGCGCCGACGGCAACGGCAGAGGTGAAATAGTAGACCACCTGAGCGACGATACGCGCCCAGTTGATGGAGTTGACGCCTGACAACGAGGTCGCATCGCGGAAGCGATGATTGTTGAACATCGCTTTCACGAGCGCTTGGCAATCGTCAAAGTTGCCCTCGACCGCGAGCGCATGGACGTTGGCGGCACCCGTGGTCGTCATCATCCGCCGCTGCACCTCGGAGATGCGCCCGTGCGGAAACAGCACGATGAGATCGACATTCTCGAGCCCGGCAAAGGCTTCGACCGCGGCCCCGCCTGTATCGCCTGACGTCGCGACCACGATGGTGGTGCGCTGGCCGCGCTTGGCCAGTACATGGTCCATGAGCCGCGAGATCAGCTGCATGGCCACATCCTTGAAGGCGAGCGTTGGGCCGTGGAACAGCTCCAGCACGAACTGATGCGGCGACATCTGGCGCAGCGGCACCACTGCGGGATGGCGGAAGGTGGCATAGGCCTCGTTCGCCATCCGGCCGAGTTCAACGTCGGTGATCTCGCCGCCGGCGAAGGGGCGAATCACATCGACCGCGACCTCCCAATAGGGGCGGCCGAAGAAGGCGGCGATGGTCTCGGTCGGAAGCTGCGGCCATGTCGTCGGCACATAAAGGCCGCCGTCGCGGGCCAGCCCGGTCAGCATCACATCACAGAAGCCGAGTTCAGGGGCCTCCCCCCGGGTCGAGATATAACGAGTCAAACTGCCCTCCAAAGGCCGGCCGGGCCGCAACCCGACGCCTAAGCCTTTGATTTTACGAAGTTACTTGTTCAAAGCCAGAGGCTCGCCCACCATAAAGCGTTTTGCGGCATCGGCAAACCGCTTCCGGCCCACCCTCGCCCAGCGAAAAAGGGCTGCGGCATTGCCGCAGCCCTTCTCTTGGAAGGTCTGTCGTTGTGTGCAGACCGGTTGCCTGTCCGGGGTCGATGACCGCCGACCGTTTCGGCGAGCTTTCCTCGCCTGTCACGAAATCGTCAAGAGCCAAATCGCGCGCGCCGAAGAATGTTCCTATTTTTCCCGAGGCATCCCAAGGCACAAGGACTTCACACGCGGTGAGGTTCGACAGGAAATACCATTTTTTCCCGAAAAGTTTTCCTCTCGCAGGAACGAATGCAGCCTCGGCCCATTGTGTTTGCGGATGGGTGTCAGCCCGTTGCCCATGCATTGCCCGGCCAACGGCGGCGTCGATCCGTCGACCGAACCGCTGCATCCTGGAGCAGCCGGTTCGGTCGCTGGGTGGAAGCTCAGTTCATCCCGATTTCCACGGCAATCCGAATCAGGTCGGAGTGATTTTTGGCGCCCAGCTTCTGCTTGAGCAGAGACGTGGTGTTGGCGACGGTCTTGTAGGAGATGCCGAGCGCCTCGGCGACCTCGACGATCTTGTCGCCGCGTCCGAGCAGGCGGAGAATTTCGAGCTCCCGCGGCGTCATCTGCGAGGCCGGATTGGCCTTGATTGCCGCGCCGGAAAACGTGACGGCTTCCGCAAGCTGCGGCGAGATGAAATTGTCCCCCGCGACCACCTTGCGCACCGCTTTCAGCAGGAGCCTGGGATCATCGCCCTTGGAGACGTAGCCCTGGGCCCCAAGCTCCACGGCGCGCACCACGAAGGCGGGATCGTCGTTCATGCTGAACATGATGATCTTGGCGGCGGGATCGTCCTTGCGGATCCGTCGCATCAGCTCGAAGCCGGAGACATCGGGCAGGCTGATGTCGATCACGGTGACGTCGGGCCGCTTGCTGACATAGGCGCGATGCCCGGATTTGGCATCGGTCGCTTCGTCAATGCGTATCGACTGGTCGGAAGCGAACAAGGTCCGGCAACCGGACAGCACCACGGGATGGTCGTCGACGATCAGGACCCTGGTCGCCAGCTTGGCGGTATCTTGCATCGCGCACTCTCTCGTTTTTCGACTCATAGACCGACGGGAAGAAATGGAAAGAGTAAATTCCGCCGATGCGCGTTAGAATTGACCTAATGTGGCAGCGACTCTCGTTCAGGACGCAACTGTTTCTTCCGCTCGGCGCGAGCTTCCTGGCGGTGCTGATCCTGGGCGGCGTGCTGCTCCAGATATTCGCAACGGGCCAGCTGGCCGAGGAACGCGAGCCGGGAAGGCGATCGATCCAGGCCATCGCCACCGCGCTCAACAACACCTTGCGTGCATCGGACAATCCGCGGCAGACGCTCGACGCCTTTGTCCATTCCTTGGACACCTCCTCGGATATTCAATTCCGTGCCCTGGGAGCAGGTCCCACGCCGTCACCGAAGGACGACTCGCGCAAGTCGCATGGCGTGCCGCAATGGTTCATCCGCCTTCTCGCCATTCCCGAAATCGACGCGGCATCCCCGGTCATGATCGATGGCCAACGTGTCGGCGACATCGTCTTCCTGTCGGACATGTCGGCCGATCTGTTCGAGAAGTGGATCGGCTTTCTGGCGTTCACCGGCCTGGTGGCCGTGCTGATGGCTCTTACCGGCACGATCGCCTACGTCTTGTCGGGATCTGCCCTGCGCCCCATGCAGGATCTCGGCGAAGGTCTCACGCGAATACGACAGGGCGACTACACCAGGCCGATTCCGGTCAGGGGGCCGCCGGAAATCCGGCAGGGCTGCGAAGAGGCGAATGCGCTCGCTGCAACGCTGGCGCAATTGAGCCGGGACAATCGCGATCTGATGCACCGCCTGGTGTCGCTCCAGGACGACGAGCGACGCGATCTCGCCCGCGAATTGCACGACGAACTCGGGCCGCTGCTGTTCAGCATCCGCGCGGGCACGATCGCGCTCGTCGAGGCCTCACCGCCCGTGGGAAATCTCGGCAACCCGGCGCAGGATCTGCTGCAATCGGTCGAGGCACTCCAGCAAACCAACCGCCGTATCCTCGACCGGCTCCGACCGCTCTACATCGAGGAACTGGGCCTTTTGACCAGCGTGCAGACGCTGCTTCGGAACTTTCGCAAGCAGGCGCCGCATATCGTCCTGACGGACACGATCGACCCGGACCTGAACGTGATCGAGGGGCCGTCGGCACAGACCGTCTATCGGGTGACACAGGAGGCACTGACCAATGTGCTACGCCACGCCAAGGCAGGCAGCGCCCATGTGCAGGCGATCGTCACCGGTGAGTCGGTCGTCATCGAGATTTCCGACGATGGCGCCGGTTTTCCGGCCGGCAACGTCTTCGGCCGGGGCCTGACCGGCATGCATGAGCGCGTGCGCGCGCTCAGCGGATCGCTGTCCCTGCTGCGCATGAACGAACGGACTTATGTGCGCTGCCGCCTTCCGGCTAAGGCAAGTCGGGACCCGGCGTCATGAGGCCAGCCGGCACCAGCAGCCATCTCGCACGTTCTGCAGCGCCGGTTCGCACAGCGTGCTGCGGATCTTGCCTTCCGGGCTGAAGCGGAACGAGACGTGAATGCGCAACGCGCCGGCAACGGAGTACTCGAGGTCGACGCCGTCGGGCGCCGGATGAATCTCCTCAAGCCCGAAACCCGCCGCCGAGAAAGTGCTGAGCCGCGGCTGCCAATAGGCCTCGAGCTCGCTTCGACCGCTATAGCGCTGGGTGCCGTTACACGTACATTCGGCCTGGGCGTCATCCGCGTAGAGGTCGAGCAACGTCATGAGGTCGCCCTTCCGGCAGGCGTCCACCCAGTCGACGACAATTCCCATCTGATCGAAGTCGCTCACGCCGCAATCCTGTCTGCCGCGGAAAATCGGCGGCGGCTTAGGACCACACTCGTGAATGTGCGCTGAATAATAAACCCCGGGCGATACCGGGTTCCACGGAAAATCTTCGGATGAGCTCAGCTCCGCCGGCGGCCTCTTGCCCACACGGCGAAGGCGATCAGCACGGCGCCCGCAAGCGTGAACCAGGTGACGGCGTATTGCAGGTGATCGTCCTTCAGATTCACGACGAGCGGCCCCGGACGCGGAATGCCATTCGCAGGTGCTGGCTGCTCGAGGTCAACATAGAACGGCGCAACAGCGCCCCAGCCGAGCGCGCTTGCCATTGCCAGATGATCGCGCACGAACCAGAGCCGCTTGGCGCGATTCTCCCCCGGCGTCAGCCAGCCTGGCGCCTCGGGAAAGCGCAGGTAGCCGGTGAGCGTGACCGGCTCACCCGTGACGAGCTTCTTCACCGCACGATCCTCGACATCGCGATCCTGCATCGTGTTCTCGATAAAGCCGGCATCGATCACGACGGTCTCGCCGCTCGGAAGCCGCGCCGGCAGGAACGCCCAGGTGCCCGGGCCGGAGGCGTCCTTGCGCACCGCGGAGCCCGCGGAATAGACCATCGCATCGGGCAGCGGCGCATAGGTCGCCGTGAAGCTGACGCGCCGGAATTCGTCGCGGGCGGGATTGAGACCTGACCATAGCGCCGGCAACGGCAGCGCGACGGGTGCCGCCGCAAGCCGCTCGGTGAGGGCCGCAATCAGCTCGTGCTTGGCTGTCCGGCGCTGCAACTGCCAGACACCGAGCGCGACGCACAGGGCTGTCAGCAACAGCGTGAACAGCGCGAAGCCGGCCACGCGGCCCTTGCGCGCGGCCTCGTTCATTTCGCGCGATCAACCAGCCGGCCGGGCGCCGCCTTGTGGTGGAATTGCAGCGCGATCAGCAGCGATTTCATCGCACGCAGCGGCAGCAGCGTGGTGGCGAGGATCAGCGGCAGCCAGAGCGCCGCATGTAGCCAGAACGGCGGCTGGTACTTGACCTCGACGACGAGCGCACAGCCGACGACGATGGCGCCGGCGAGCATGATAATGAAGATTGCCGGGCCATCTCCGGTATCGATGAAGGCGTAGTCGAGACCGCAACGGTCGCAAGCGGGGGCGAGCGTCAGGAAGCCCGCATAAAGCTTGCCCTGGCCACAGCGCGGGCACTTGCAGGCAAGCCCGCGCATCGCGCTCTGCAGGACAGTGGTTTCGGATGGGGAGGTGCCGGCGGTGTCGTTCATGATGGCGGACTCTATCACACTTTCGGCCGAAACTTCCGGCGGCCGGAACGCGAAAGGGCGGCCCTGCGGCCGCCCTTTCTGGTCGTTCAATCTGGCTTAGTGGGCAGCGTGAGCCATGGTCTCGGCGCCGCGTCCCCAGACGTAGATGCAAAGGAACAGGAACAGCCAGACCACGTCAACGAAGTGCCAGTACCAGGCGGCGAATTCGAAGCCGAGATGCTGCTTCGGTGTGAAATGGCCGGCATAGGCGCGGAACAGGCAGACCAGCAGGAATATGGTGCCGACCAGCACATGGAAACCGTGGAAGCCCGTCGCCATGAAGAAGGTCGCACCGTAGACGTTGCCGGCGAAGGAGAACGCCGCATGGCTGTACTCATAGGCCTGCACGCAGGTGAAGAGGGCTCCAAGCACGACCGTGAGGATCAGGCCGTATTTCAGGCCCTGGCGGTCGTTCTCGAGCAGCGCATGGTGCGCCCAGGTCACAGTGGTGCCTGAGGTGAGCAGGATCAGCGTGTTCAGGAGCGGCAGATGCCAGGGATCGAAAGTCTCGATCCCCTTCGGCGGCCAGGTGCCGGGGACCGAGCAGGCGCCAGCCTGGGTCCCGAGACCGCAGCCGAACACGGCGTCGCGGGTCGCCTGAACCGCGTCGGCCGGGAACAGCGCGGCGTTGAAATAGGCCCAGAACCAAGCGACGAAGAACATCACCTCGGAGGCGATGAAGAGGATCATGCCGTAGCGATGATGCAGCTGCACGACGCGGGTGTGGTCGCCCTTGTACTGGGCCTCCTTCATCACGTCCCCCCACCAGCTCGCCATGGTGTAGAGCACGCCGACGGTACCGACGCCGAACACGATCGGCGCCGCAGAGAACATGTGGTGCATCCAGGCGACCGCGCCGACGGCCATGATGAAAGCCGAGAGCGAGCCGACCGCTGGCCAGGGAGAGGGATCGACCAGATGATAGTCGTGATGCTTGGTGTGCGCCGTAGCCATTCCGTCTCTCTCCTCAATCCCGTGCCTGGCAGGCACTTATCCCCTTGCTTCCGACATCCCGAGCGCGCGCCCGGCGGTCAGAGATTTCCCTTGCGCTTGTCGCCTTCGCCCGAAGCCAGCGGCTTCACCACCGGATCCCTCACCGGATAAAAAGTGTAGGACAGCGTGATGGTGTTCAACGCATCATTCTCGCGGTCGTCGGCGATCGATGGATCGACGTAGAACACGACCGGCATCTCGCGCTTCTCGCCCGGAGCCATGGTCTGCTCGGTGAAGCAGAAGCAGTTGATCTTCTGGAAATATGAGCCGACCGTCAGCGGCGCGACATTGTACGCGGCCTGCGCGGCCGTTGTGCGCGCGGCCTGGTTGGTCACGGTGTAGAAGACGGTCACGACCTGGCCGATATTGACCTCGATCTCGCTCTGCTCCGGCTCGAACTTCCAGGGCAGGCCGGGCGCGACGTTGGAATCGAAGCGCACCGATATCTTCCGCGCGATCGGGCCGGAGGCCGGCGCAGAGGTCGCAACCTGCGTCGTGCCGTTGAAGCCGGTGGCACGGCAGAACCAGTTGTAGAACGGCACCGCCGCGTAGGAAGCACCGACCATCAGCGCGACCACGCCGCCGCAGATGGAAGCCACCACCACATCGCGCCGCAGCGCACGGCTCCCGGCCGACTTACGATCGGCCGGCTTGGCGCTGACGTCCCGCGATATGATCGGCTCGTGATTCATGTTTCCTACATCGGCCGCACGAGTACTGCCGGTCCCTTGACCATGGTGACGGCGAAGAACAGCACCACGAGCACGCCGAGCGCGAGCGCGATTGCGATCGAACGCTGACGACGGCTCTTCCGCTGCGCCTCGGTGAGGACGATTCCGTCTGGCTCGGGTTTGTCGGCCATCGCTGTGATCATGCGCCCCCTGCCATCGGCACGAGCGCCCGGTACACGACCTCGGCCAGCAAGGTCGCGAACAGCGCGAACAGATACAGGATCGAGAAGGCAAACAGCTTGCGGGTCGCGCGCAGCGACTGGCTGCGTTCGCGACGCAGGTAGACGTTGATCGCGAGCACCAGCATGCCAGCCCCCAGGATCAGCGAGACGATGCCGTAGACGGCGTCGAAATAGCCAAGCGCCCATGGCGCCGCGGCGACCGCGATCAGCACGACGGTGTAGAGCAGGATCTGGAGCCGCGTCGCGTCGGGACCGGCGACATTGGGCAGCATCGGAATGCCGGCGCGCGCGTAGTCGTCGGAACGAAACAGCGCCAGCGCCCAGAAATGCGGCGGGGTCCAGAAGAAGATGATGGCGAACAGCAGCAGCGGTTCGACATCGACCGTCCCCGTGACCGAAGCCCAGGCCACCACCGGCGGCAGCGCGCCGGCGGCGCCGCCGATCACGATGTTCTGCGCGGTCCAGCGTTTCAAGCCGATCGTGTAGATCACGACGTAGAAGAAGATGGTGAAGGCGAGCAGCGCGCCCGCGACCCAATTGACGAGGATGCCGAGCGTCATCACCGAGAAGAAGGCGAGCGTCGTGCCGAACGCCATGGCTTCGGGACGGGTGATGCGGCCGCGCGGGATCGGGCGGTTTGCCGTGCGCGACATCTTGGCGTCGATGTCGCCCTCCAGCGCCATGTTGAGCGCCCCGGAGGCGCCGGCACCGACCGCGATGCAGAGCAGAGAGGTGATCGCCAGCACCGGGTGAAAGTGCCCTGGCGCCATCGCCATCCCGACCAGCGCGGTGAAGATCACCAGGGACATCACCCGCGGCTTGAGCAGCGCGATATAATCGCCAACCTCCGCTTCGGAGATGCGGGGATTGATGTCGATGGCGTTCTGGTCGAGGACGGACACTTAGATCTACTCGCTTCATTATAGCGCCGCGGCGCCCGTCACGGGCGCCGCGGGAGATGGCTTACTGCACGCGGGGCAGCACTTCGAACTGGTGGAACGGCGGCGGCGAGGTCAGCGTCCATTCCAGCGTGGTCGCGCCCGCACCCCAGGGGTTGTCGGCAGCCGGCACCTTGCGGGCGAAAGCGTCGAACACGCAGTACAGGAAGATCAGCACGCCGAAACCGGAGATGTAGGAGCCGATCGACGAGACCAGATTCCAGCCCGCGAAGGCATCGGGATAGTCGATATAGCGGCGCGGCATGCCCGACAGACCGAGGAAGTGCTGCGGGAAAAACACCATATTGACGCCGACGAAGGTGACCCAGAAGTGCGCCTTGGCCAAAGTCTCGTTGTACATGTAGCCCGACATCTTCGGGAACCAGTAGTACCAGCCGGCGAAGATCGCGAACACCGCGCCGAGCGACAGCACGTAGTGGAAGTGCGCAACGACGTAGTAGGTGTCCTGGAGCACGCGATCGACGCCCGCGTTCGCCAGCACGACGCCGGTGACACCGCCGATCGTGAACAGGAAGATGAAGCCCACCGCCCAGATCATCGGGGCGCGGAACTCGATCGAGCCGCCCCACATCGTTGCGACCCACGAGAAGATCTTCACGCCGGTCGGAACGGCGATGACCATCGTGGCCGCGACGAAGTAGGCCTGCGTCGCCGAGGACATGCCGACCGTGTACATGTGGTGCGCCCACACGACGAAGCCGATGCCGCCGATCGCGACCATCGCGTAGGCCATGCCGAGATAGCCGAACACGGGCTTGCGCGAGAAGGTGGAGACGATCTGGCTGATCATGCCGAAGCCCGGCAGGATCAGGATGTACACTTCGGGGTGACCGAAGAACCAGAACAGATGCTGGAACAGCACCGGGTCGCCGCCGCCGTCAGGCGCGAAGAACGTCGTGCCGAAATTGCGGTCGGTGAGCAGCATGGTGATCGCGCCGGCGAGCACCGGAAGCGACAACAGCAGCAGGAACACCGTCACCAGGATAGACCACACGAACAGCGGCATCTTGTGCAGGGTCATGCCCGGCGCACGCATGTTGAAGATGGTGGTGATGAAGTTGATGGCGCCGAGAATCGACGAGGCGCCCGCCAGATGCAGCGCCAGGATCGCGAAATCGACGGCGGGCCCCGGATGGCCAGAGCTCGACAGCGGCACGTACATGGTCCAGCCGGCACCGACACCGTTGGAGCCCGGCTCGCCCTCGACGAAGGTCGACATCAGCAGCAGCGCGAAGGACGCCGGCAGCAGCCAGAACGAGATGTTGTTCATGCGCGGGAAAGCCATGTCGGGCGCGCCGATCATCAGCGGCACGAACCAGTTGCCAAAGCCGCCGATCATCGCAGGCATGACCATGAAGAAGATCATGATCAGGCCGTGAGAGGTCACGAACACGTTGTAGGTGTGGGCCTCGTGGAAGATCTGCACGCCCGGATACATCAGCTCGACCCGGATCGCGATCGACATCGCGGCACCGATGATGCCGGCAATGACCGCGAAGATCAGGTACATCGTGCCGATGTCCTTGTGGTTGGTCGAATAGACGTAGCGCCGCCATCCGGTCGGATGGGCGTGCTCGTCATGTCCGTGGGCCTGCGCGTGATCGCCGTGTGCCGCTGCGCTCGTTGCCATTTTCAAATCCTGCCTTGCGTCCCGTTCGGACCTCTGGAGGTCCCGCCCTTTTGTCGCTTTCAGTCCCTCAAGCCGTCACCCGACGCCTACTGCGTCGGGCCAGCAGCGGAGGCGTAGGTGCTGGTGCCGCCGCTCGCATATTTCTTCTTCGCCGCTTCGACCCAGGAGGCGAACTCCTGATCGCTCACCACTCGCACGGCGATCGGCATGAAGGCGTGGTCCTTGCCGCAAAGCTCCGAGCACTGACCGTAGTACATGCCGGTCTTGGTGGCCTTGAACCAGGTCTCGTTCAGGCGGCCGGGAATGGCATCGATCTTGACGCCGAAAGCCGGCACCGCAAAGGCGTGGATGACATCGGCGCCGGTCGTCTGGACCCGAATCACCTTGTTGACCGGCACCACCATCTCGTTGTCGACGCCGAGCAGGCGGGGTTGCTTGTCCTGCGCCATCAGCGAGTCGAACTCGAACTTGCCGTTATCAGGATAGGCATAGGACCAGTACCACTGCTTGCCGGTCGCCTTGATGGTCAGATCGGCCTTCGGCACGTCGAGCTCCAGGAACAGAAGCCGGAACGACGGCACCGAGATGCCGACCAGGATGAGCACCGGAACCAGTGTCCAGGCCACCTCGATCAGCGTGTTGTGGGTGGTCCGCGACGGCACCGGATTGGCCCGCGCGTTGAACTTGACCACCACGATGACGAGCAGCGCCAGGACAAACAGTGTGATCAGGGTGATCAGCACGAACAGGAAGTTGTGGAACCAGATGATGTTGTCCATCACCGGGGAACCGGATTGCTGCAGCGTCCACTCCCACGGCGCCGGCTGCCCGAGCTCGGCGAATGCCGCACCACCCGTCGCCAGCATGATGCCGGCCACCGCCACGAAGATGGTGGCCAATCCCAGCAATTGCCGGCCCACCCGACCCATCGACATCCTCATGCCGTTCGCGCTCCCCTTACGAAATCACCCCAGATGCATCCCCCTGTTTGCGGGAAGCACTTATTTCGATCCGCCGGTCTGACAAACCGCCACGCAAGAATACCTCTAAGAGGAACTGGTGCCAGATCGCTAGAACGCGAAATCAAGCCTCTCAAACCATAATTCTTGATCTATCGCAATGCAGTCTTGAGCTTCGTCTGTCAGCCATCACCCGCAAGATATTTCCTAGTAACATCAGACAAAAATACCGTTGGCCGGGATGCTGCGGCTTGACAGCGGAATTGCTCGCGGTAGGCACAGGCGAATGGCCGCGCAGCAGCCTGATTCGTGCGGGCGATGGCGGCGTGGGCGGCGCGGATTTTGCTTGGGAATCGCCTTCAAGACGCCGTCATTCCCGTATCAGTCCGCCGGATTGGTCCGCCAAGCACGAGCGAGCCAGGCGAGCAGAGGGACCGACCCGATGGGGCTTTCGAGATCGATGGCAAGGCCGACCAACGGCCTCCCGGCGCTGGCCGCCCTGCTGGCTTCGATCGTCCTGCTGGCGCTCCCGGGCCTCGCTCATGCGCAAGGCGCGGTCCGCTCCGTCCATGGCGACTGGCAGATCCGCTGCGACACCCCGCCCGGCGCCCAGACCGAGCAATGCGCCCTGATCCAGAGCGTGGTGGCGGAGGACCGTTCCAATGCCGGCCTGACCGTGATCGTGCTCAAGACCGCCGACCAGAAGAGCCGCTTGATGCGCGTGGTCGCCCCGCTCGGCGTGCTCTTGCCCTCCGGCCTCGGCCTCAAGCTCGACAACCAGGATGTCGGCCGCGCCGGCTTCGTCCGCTGCCTGCCCAATGGCTGCGTCGCCGAGGTCGTCCTGGAAGACAAGCTGCTGGGCCAGCTGCGCAGCGCCAAGACCGCGACCTTCATCATCTTCGAGACCCCCGAAGAAGGCATCGGCTTTCCGCTCAGCCTGAACGGGCTGGCTGAGGGATATGACAAGCTGCCGTAGCGTCGCTGGCAATCCTATTGTTTCCGTAATGTGAGGCTTCGCGCCCTCGCGGAACCGGCGCGAAATCATTATCTTGCCGTACATACCCCGGCTAATGGACGGACGCATGACCAACCCTGCCACAACCTCCCTGCTCGACCGCGCCAATCTCGACCGCGACCAGGTTCGCCACGAGATCGCGCGGGGGCTTTCGGGCGCCGACGACGGCGAGCTGTTCCTGGAGTACAGCCAGACCGAAGCCCTGATGTTCGACAATGGGCGGCTCAAGCAGGCGACCTACGACACCTCGCAGGGCTTCGGCTTGCGCGCCGTCAAGGACGATGCGGTCGGATATGCGCACTCCTCCGACGTGTCCCTGCCGGCGCTGATTCGCGCGGCGGATGCAGTTTCGGCCGTGCGCGGCGGCTATTCCGGCAGCTTCGCCGCGCCGCCCCCGCACACCAATGTGCGGCTCTATGGCGACGACAATCCGCTGGATGCGCCGGGCTTCGAGACCAAGGTCAAGCTGCTCGCCGAGATCGACGCCTATTTGCGCGACAAGGATCCGCGGGTGCGGCAGGTCAGCGTCAGCCTGGGCGCGACCTGGCAGGTCGTCGAGATCCTTCGCCCCGATGGCGAAAGCTATCGCGACATCCGTCCGCTGGTGCGCGTGAACATTTCCGTTGTCGCGGGTCAAGGCGACCGCCAGGAGAGCGGCAGCAAGGGCTATGGCGGCCGCGCCGGCTATGCCGAATTCATCGAGACGAAATCCTGGCGCGAGGCTGCCGATGGCGCGTTGCGCGAGGCGCTGGTCAATCTGGAATCGATCCCGGCCCCCGCTGGGGAAATGGACGTCGTGCTCGGTGCCGGCTGGCCCGGCGTGATGCTGCATGAAGCGGTCGGTCATGGACTCGAGGGCGACTTCAACCGCAAGAAGACGTCCGCCTTCGCAGGCCTGATGGGCCAGCAGGTTGCCGCGAAGGGCGTCACCGTGGTCGACGATGGCACGATCGCCTCGCGGCGCGGCTCGCTGTCGATCGACGACGAGGGCACGCCGACCAATCGCACCGTGCTGATCGAGGACGGCATCCTCGTCGGCTACATGCAGGACCGCCAGAACGCGCGCCTGATGAACATGAAGCCGACCGGCAACGGCCGCCGCCAGGGTTACGCCCATGTGCCGATGCCGCGCATGACCAACACCTACATGCTCGCCGGCGACCGCGATCCGGCCGAAATCCTCGCCTCCGTGAAGAACGGCGTGTTCGCCGCGAATTTCGGCGGCGGCCAGGTCGACATCACCTCGGGCAAGTACGTGTTCCAGTGCACGGAAGCCTACAAGATCGAGAACGGCAAGATCGGCGCCCCGTTGAAGGGCGCCATGCTGATCGGCAACGGCCCGACCGACCTGCATCGCATCCGCATGATCGGCAACGACCTTGCGCTCGACACCGGAATCGGAACCTGCGGCAAGAACGGCCAGGGCGTGCCCGTCGGCGTTGGCCAGCCGTCGCTGCTGATGGAACGCATTACCGTGGGTGGGACGGGCGCATGAGCGTTGAAGAGAAGGTCACTGCCACCCCCAAGCGGAAGAGCAGCGGCTGGGCCGGGCAACTTGCTCAGCTCGCCGGCATCGTCGCCGCGGTCTTCATCGCCAAGGGCGCGCTCGCCGAACCGTTCTATGTGCCGTCAGGCTCCATGGAGCCGACGCTCTTGATCGGCGATGCGCTGCTCGCCTCGAAATTCCCCTATGGTTACGGCACCTCGTCACTGCCGATCCAGATCAGCCTGCCCGAAAGCGGCCGCGTCTTCGCGGAAACACCGAAACTCGGTGACGTCGTGGTCTTCCGCTGGCCCGGCGATCGCTCGCAGGCCTGGGTCAAGCGCGTCGTGGGCTTGCCGGGCGATCGCATCCAGATGCGGCAGGGCCAGCTCTTCATCAACGACCGTCCGGCCGAACTGAAGCCCGATGGCATCGGCACCGCCGAGGACGACCGTGGCCGAAGCGAACCCGCCTACCGCTATGTCGAGACGCTGCCGAACGGTGTTTCGCATTTGATCTTCAAGATGCGCGACAGCGGTCCGCTGGACAACACGCCTGAAGTGACCGTGCCGGCCGGCCACCTCTTCGTGCTGGGCGACAACCGCGACAATTCCGCCGACAGCCGTGTGCCGCTGCGGTCGGGCGGCGTCGGCCTGCTGCCGATCGACAACCTGATCGGTCGTGCGGACGCTGTGGTCGGCTCCTGGGATCTCGGCATGCGCAGCCAACCGGTGTGGACGTGGCTGTCCGGTTTCAGGCTGGCGCGGTTCTTCACCGCCGTGCATTGATCGAAGCGTCGATCATGGGATGGCAAGGCCCGAAGCGTACCCGCTACTTCTGTCGCAACGTTGAGAGATGGTGGCACGACGCCGGGCGCGCATCTTAGCCTACCCTGCGATTTCCAATGACCCGCGACGAATTCCTCGCATTGGCGCTGCAGAATCCGGTCAACGCCGCGATCGTCGATGAACTCGATCGGCTCGCGCTGCCCGATGCGTGGCTTGTCGCAGGTTGCCTCGTGCAGACGGTTTGGAACGCGCTTACCGGCCGTGCGATCAGCCACGGCATCGCCGACTACGACGTATTCTATTTCGACCCCGACACCTCGTGGGAAGCGGAAGACACCGTGATCCGCGGGCTGCATGCGCGTCTTGCGCATCTCGGCGCCACGGTCGAGATCCGCAACCAGGCGCGAGTGCATTTATGGTACCCCGACAAGCATGGCCTGCCCTATCCGCCGCTGGCGCGCTCGACTGATGGTATCGACCGGTTCCTCACGGAGAATACGCAACTGGGGATCCGGCCCTCAGGTGAAGAGTTCGACGTCTATGCGCCCCACGGATTCGACGACATCGCAAAGCTGATCGTACGACCCAACCGGGCGCTGAATTTTTCCGCCGCCAATTACGCGGCGAAGGTCGCGCGATGGAAGGCGCTATGGCCGGAGCTGACGGTGATTGAGGCGGACGCATGAGCCGGGATCCATGACGCATCGAATCCGGCGCCGCGTGGACCGCGCTCTGCAACGCAGCTCAAAAAGCGCCGCGGCACGTACGGGGGACGAGACGACTAACGAACCACGCCCGACGTGAATCCCGCCTTGCGGCGCGGGGGCTTGATTTCCTTCTTCAGGAAACAGCGCGCTTCGCGCCCGGTATAGCCGGGGCGGGCATAGGTGAAGGCGCGGCATTTGTTGTCGGCGGTGCATGCAGCCTTGCAGACCTCCACGCCCTCCCCCTCCTTCAAGTCAAAGTTGCGCAGATCGCCGCCAGGGCGGTCGATCGAGGTTTCGACGCCCTCGATCCGCGGCTCAATCACGCCGGCACCGCGCACTCCGGAGATACAGCAACTCCCCGGCACGCGTGCGGGCACGGTGTTCTTGAGCCAGCAAACGGCAGACCCGCCTTCGACGTCGGGATAGCTGAAGCTCCAGGCGCGGCAGCGGCGGTCGCGCTCGCACAGCAGCGCGCAATCTTCGGGATCGCCCGAGGCGACCGGTGTGCTGAAGTAGTCGCCACCGGGCCGATCGAACGCCGTCTGGGCAAGCGCCGGCACGCCCGCAAATGCGAGCGAAAGCAGCGCGGCAGATGCCACGACGCTGGCCATGACGGCCCCGGATAGGCGGCCCTTCCGCATCGAAACAGCTTTCGAGTTATTGACGACGCTCAGGTTTTTCGGCCGGTCATTTGATCGCCGCAAACCTGTACGGGCGATGAACGGCTCAAGTCCCGCTCGTTGGCCTATAGGTCTAGAGCATGATGCCGAGAAGTGTGCAGCGAGTTTCGGAGAAGATCATGCTCAAACAATAACCTGAGCCGCGATCACGATCCAATTCAGCGCCCTAGAACGCGTACTCCACATAGGCTGGTTCCACCGAACCCTTCCAGGGACCGTTGAATTTCTCCAGCATTTCCTCCGCGGGCGTCTTGCCGGAATCGACGATGCGATCGAGTGGCTCGAGGTGCCGGGTCTCGTCGCGGCCGAGCTGGTCGATCCGGCTGCGCCGCCGCAGGCCGGCATGAGCCAGAACGAGGCACTCCTTGGCGATCTCGAAGAGATAACGGTCCTTGATCCGCGCCTTGAAGCCGAGACGCGGCACGTCATCGCGCAGAGCCTGACGTTCATGTGCGGTCCAGTGCTTCACCAGGTCCCAGGCGGCATCGAGCGAAGCGTCGTCGTACAGGATTCCGACCCAGAAGGCGGGCAGCGCCAGCAAGCGGCCCCACGGCCCCCCGTCGGAGCCGCGCATCTCCAGATAGCGTTTGAGCCGCACTTCCGGGAAGATCGTCGAGAGATGATTGGCCCAGTCGGACAGCGTCGGACGCTCGCCGGGAAGATTGTTGTTGCGGCCCTCGAAGAACGCGCGGAACGAGGAGCCCGACACGTCGATGTACTCCTCGCCGCGCTTGACGAAATACATCGGCACGTCGAGCGCGTAGTCGACATAGCGCTCGAACCCCATGCCGTCCTCGAAAGCCCACGGCATCATGCCCGCGCGGGCGTTGTCGGTGTCGCGCCAGATCTCGGACCGGAAAGAGAGAAAGCCGTTCGGCTTGCCTTCGGTGAATGGTGAATTGGCGAACAGCGCAGTCGCGACCGGCTGGAGCGCGAGCGAGACGCGCAGCTTCTTGACCATGTCGGCTTCGGAGGAGAAGTCGAGATTGGTCTGCACGGTGCAGGTCCGGTACATCATGTCGAGGCCGTACTGACCGACCTTCGGCATGTAGTTGGTCATGATCTTGTAGCGGCCCTTGGGCATCACCGGGATGTCGGCGCGCGACCAGGTCGGCGTCATGCCAAGCCCGAGGAAGCCGATGCCGAGCGGCGTTGCGATCTCGCGCACCTGTGCAAGATGCGCCATCAACTCGCTCTGGGTCTGGTGCACGTTCTCGACCGGCGCGCCGGACAGCTCGAACTGTCCGCCGGGCTCGAGCGAGATCGCGCCACCGCCGGTGACGTCGTAGAGACCGATGATGTTGCCCTTCTCCATGATCGGCTCCCAACCGAGCAGGAGCTTCATGCCTTCGAGCAGCGCGCCGATTCCGCGTGCGCCTTCGTAGGGCACGGGACGGTGGCCTTCGAGCGTGAACGGCGTCTTCTCGTGCTCGGTGCCCATGCGGAATTCCGACGGGTCCTTGCAGCCGGCCTCGAACCACGCGACGAGTTCGTCGCGCGATTGCAGAGGCGTCATATCGATCTGGTCTCGCGCCATCTCAAACTCTATTCAAAAGGCGCTTCGACCGAACGCGCGCGGGTGACAGGGATCGTCCGCGAACCCACCGGTTGCGCGGACGAGCGGGTTTGCCGCGCGATCATCGCGACGGCATGCTTTCGTTGGCGCCCGCGGGCGGCAGTTTCATCTCGCCGCACGAGCAGCCCAGGCGGTCGAGCAGACCGCTGAGCTTGACGGCGTCGGCGTCTGACAGTTTCGAACCGACATATTTTTCGATCGCAGCGGAATAGGCGCCCCACATCCGCTTCTGCAGCTCGCGGCCGGCTTCCGTGATCTCCACGAACTGGCCGCGCTTGTCGATCTTGCATTCGCGCCGCGAGGCAAGGCCCTCATCGACCAGGCGGTCGATCAGCCGCGATGTGGAATATTGGGGGATCAGCATCTGCCGCTCGAGTTCGACCGGGCGCAGTTCGCCCGAGGGCGCCCGCGACAATTCGAGCAGCGCGTCATACCAGGCCAGTGGTGGAAAGCCGGCTTTCTTCAAGTCCTGCTCGACGCAATCGAGCACGCGGCTCTGCACCCGCATCAGGCGGATCCAGGCGGCCGTTGCCTCGGTCGATGGTCTGCGTTTCATGGTCCCGCTCAAGCTCGTCGTCCGACTCTTACCTCATTTGATGCAGCTGCATCAATCTTGACTATCAAAGCAGGTGCATGTAGTTGCTCTTTCGGCCGAGAAAAGCCTCGGGCGCAAATACCGCGAACTCTCCCGTTCGCCCGGTGCCTGCTCGCTGTCCCCACATTGCGGCTCTGGAAGCGGCATTGTCATATGAGCGGGGCGAGGTCGACAGAGGCGCAGGAAGCTCGAAATCGCGGGGACGATCTGAAGCTGAAGTCCAGGGACCTGCTCCCGGCGCTGGGACTCGACAACGATCAAATCGTGACCGAAGGTCCGGTGATTGTCCAGATGAACGCCGATAGACCGCCCGTGACAGCGTGGGGCACAAGTTCCGGCCACGGCGACCTCATGGACCAGCAGTTGCGGCGGCCGACAGTTCATCAAGATACCGACTTGAAAGATACCGACTTGAAGACCCGCGTCTCGGCGTGGCGATGTCAATTTGATACGCATTGTCCCGGTTAACAATAACCCCGCCTTGTCCGCTCCGCAGCCATCACCATCCTTGTGAGAGCAATCTCGTTGGCTCAACTTCAGCTAGGAACCGCAACGCGGACTGCTGAATTGGGATTCTATCGTGACGATCGTACTACTTCTCTTGGTCGCGAGCGGAATCGCGGGACTTGCGACGGGACTGTTCTTTCGGGTCTGGGCTCTGTTGCTCGTTTCACCGGCGACTGCGATTGTTGCAGCAACCGTGCTCCAGAGCTCGGAGTTCGGATTTTGGGCGGGTATTCCGATCGTGACCGCTTGCCTCATGATGGGCCAGTTCGCCTACCTCGCAGCGACGTTTCATCTGTACAGAGGAGAACTCTCAATGCAGGACGAAACCGACGGCGAACCAGGCAAGCAAAGCCATAACCACATCGGCGGTCAAAACGAGTAAGGCCCAACCGATCCAGGACGGTATTTTTCTGCGCCGCCGCATGATTCTGGGACCTGCGCGCGGCCGATCGAGGACCAACATCGGAGAATATCTTGCGCGCACGCCGGCCGCACTATCCTGAAACAGTGTGAGGCTCATTGCGGGACACTTCCAATGCGAATGGTCATCTTGTGAATGCGTTAGCAAGCGGGGTGCCAGTGCGGAGCGCGCCTGACGGCAGCGAGGACCTGCAGCGGCGCTGGTGCGGCAGGGAACCGGTTAGCGAGGCGAAGGCCGGCACAACAGAAAGGCCGGATCGATGATCCGGCCTGCCTGTCGTTCCTGCGCCACCATGAAAGCGTGCAGCGCAATCCCCGCTACACGTGCTACTCAAGCCGCTGCCTTCTTCGGCGCGAAGCGACCGTAGAAGGTCTCGCCCTTGGCTGCCATCTCCTCCAGCAGCTTCGGCGGCGTGAAGCGCGAGCCGTATTTCGCCTCGAGCTTGCGGCAGAGCTCGACGAACTTCTTCGTGCCCATGAAGTCGATATAGGACAGCGTGCCGCCGGTGAACGGCGCGAAGCCGAAGCCGAGGATCGAGCCGACATCCGCCTCGCGCGGATCGGTGATGACGTGGTCCTCCACCGTGCGCGCGGCTTCCACCGCCTGTACCACCAAAAAGCGCTGCTTCAGCTCCTCGACGTCGAGCGTGTCAGGGTCGAGTTGCTTTGGCTGTAGCGCTGACAAGCCCGGCCACAGGCTCTTCTGGCCTTTGCCCTTCTCAGGGTAATCGTAGAAGCCCTTGCCGTTCTTGCGGCCGAGGCGGCCCTGCTTCTCGACCATCTCCACCATCAGCTTCTTCTGGTCGGGATTGATGGCATTGGGGCCAAGATCGGCTTCCGTCGCCTTCATGATCTTGAGGCCGAGGTCGAGCGCGACCTCGTCCGAGAGCGAGAGCGGGCCGACCGGCATGCCGGCCATCTTGGCGCAGTTCTCGATCATCGCCGGCGGCACGCCTTCCAGGAACATCTCGTTGCCTTCGGCGACGTAGCGGCCGACGCAGCGGTTGGCGAAGAAGCCTCTGGAGTCGTTGACCACGATCGGCGTCTTGCCGATCTGGCGGACGTAATCGAGCGCGGTCGCGAGTGCGACGTCACCGGTGTTCTTGCCGAGGATGATCTCGACCAGCATCATCTTCTCGACGGGCGAGAAGAAGTGGATGCCGATGAACTTGCCCTGGTCCTTGAAGCTCTCGGCCAGCGAGGTGATCGGCAGCGTCGAGGTGTTGGAGGCGAAGATCACGTCGGGCTTGAGATATTGCTGCGCCTTGGCAAAGGTGTCCGCCTTGACCTTGCGGTCCTCGAACACGGCCTCGATGACGAGATCGACGTCCTTCAGCGCGGCGTAGTCCGCGGTCGGCGTGATCCGCGCGAGCAGTGCTTCGGCATCGGTGGGCTTGGCGCGGCCCTTCTTGATCTGCTCCTCGATCACCTTCTGCGCATGCGCCTTACCCTTGTCGGCGCTCTCCTGGTCGCGGTCGATCAGGACGACGTCGAGGCCGGCGCGGGCCGAGACGTAGCCGACGCTCGCGCCCATGAAGCCGGCGCCGATCACGGCGATCTTCTTCACCTTGGTCGGGGCCACGTCCTTCGGACGGCGCGCGCCCTTATTGAGCTCCTGCATCGACAGGAACAGGCTGCGGATCATCGCCGCCGCTTCCTTGGATCGCAGCACCGAAGTGAAGTAGCGCGACTCCACACGCAGTGCCGCATCGATCGGCAGCTGCAGGCCCTCATAGACGCAGCTCATGATCGCGCGAGCGGCCGGGTAATTGTCGTAGGTCTCGCGGCGATAGATGGCGTTGCCAGCCGGGAACATCATCATGCCGGCCTTGGAGAACACCGGACCGCCCGGAAGCTTGAAGCCTTTCTCGTCCCAGGGCGCGACGGCCTTGCCGCCACCCTTGATCCAGTCCTTCGCGGCCTTGACGAGATCGGCGGCGGGAACGACGGCGTGAATCAAATTCAGCGCCTTGGCCTTCTCCACCGTCACAGGATCGCCCTTGAGCAGGATCGTCATGGCGTCCTGCGGCGGCACAAGACGCGGCACCCGCTGCGTGCCGCCGGCGCCGGGGAACAAGCCGACCTTGACCTCGGGCAGGCCGAGGCGGGTCTTGGGATTCTCCGCCGCGACCCGATAGTGGCAGCACAGCGTGATCTCGAAGCCGCCACCGAGCGCGAGGCCGTTGATCGCGGCCGCCCAGGGCTTGCCTGAGGTTTCGATCGAGCGCAGCACCTGCGAGAAGCGCCGGCTCTGGTCGAACAGCATCTGGTTCGCCGCGGTCTCGCCCTGCTCCTTGAAGACTTTTGCGTAGGCCTGGTTCATGCCTTCGAGCATGGAGAGGTCCGCCCCGGCGCAGAAGGCCTCCTTGGCCGAGGTGATGACGACGCCCTTCACCGCAGCATCCGCCGTGGTCGCCTTGACGATCGCCTCGAGTTCGTTGGTGGAGGTCTCGTCAAGCACGTTCATCGAACGGCCCGGGATATCCCAGGTGACGAGCGCGATGCCGTCGGAATCGGTCTCAACCTTGAAGTTCTTGTACGACATGTTGGTTGCTCCCTGCCCTTACACGCGCTCGATGATGGTCGCGGTGCCCATGCCGCCGCCGATGCACAGCGTGACGAGGGCGGTGGACTTGTTGGTACGCTCGAGCTCGTCGAGCACGGTGCCGAGGATCATCGCGCCGGTTGCGCCGAGCGGATGGCCGAGGGCGATGGCGCCGCCATTGACGTTGATCTTGGCGTTGTCGATGTCGAAGGCCTGGATGTAGCGGAGCACGACGGATGCGAAAGCCTCGTTGAGCTCGAACAGGTCGATATCGGACTTCTTCATGCCCGAACGCGCGAAGAGCTTCTCGGTGACGTCGACCGGACCGGTCAGCATCATCGCGGGCTCCGAGCCGATGTTGGCGAACGCACGGATCTTTGCGCGCGGCTTCAGGCCGTACTTGCTGCCGGCTTCCTTGCTGCCGAGCAGCACGGCACCGGCGCCGTCGACGATGCCCGAGGAGTTGCCGGCATGGTGCACGTAATTGACGCGCTCGATCTCCGGGTGCGACTGCACTGCGACGCCGTCGAAGCCGCCCATCTGCGCCATCATCGTGAACGACGGCTGCAGCTGTGCCAGCGACTGCATCGTCGTCGAGGGACGCATGTGCTCGTCCTTGGCGAGGATGGTGAGGCCGTTGATGTCCTTCACCGGCACGACCGACTTGTCGAAGCGTCCATCGTCCCAGGCCTTGGCCGCGCGCTGCTGGCTCTGCACGGCATAGGCGTCGACGTCGTCGCGCGAGAAGCCGTACTTGGTCGCGATCAGATCGGCCGAGACGCCCTGCGGCATGAAATAGGCCGGCACCGCGATCGACGGGTCCATCGGCCAGGCGCCGCCTGAGGCGCCGATGCCGACGCGACTCATCGATTCGGCGCCGCCGCCGATCACGAGCTCATGCTGGCCGCTCATGATCTGTGCGGCAGCAAAGTTCACGGCGTCGAGGCCGGAGGCGCAGAAGCGGCTGATCTGCACGCCGGGCACGGCTTCGCCGAGACCGGCCTTCAGCGCGGCGAAGCGCGCGATGTCGGAACCCGCCTCGCCGACGGGATCGACCACGCCGAGCACGACGTCGTCGACCGAATCTTCCGGCAGGTTGTTACGGTCCTTCAGCGCCTTCAGCGGCACCGTGGCGAGTGCCAGCGCAGTGACTTCGTGCAGCGCGCCGTCCGCCTTGCCGCGGCCGCGGGGGGTGCGAACGTGATCGTAGATGAATGCCTCAGGCATGACGCCCTCCTGATGTGATTTTCCGGACGATTGGGAGCAGGCAGCGGGAGCGGGCTCAGAACGCTTCCGCCGGCAATTCCATGATGGTGGCGCAGCCGGCCTGGATGCGCGCGAGATTGGCCGCGGTCTCCGGAAGCATCCGCTCCATGAAGAAACGGCCGGTGACGAGTTTCGTGGAGAGATAGGGCGTCGCCCCGCTCTCGGCAATCTTCGCATTCGTCACCTTCGCCATCTTCGCCCACATGTAGCCGAGCGCGACGAAGCCGAAGAGATGCAGGTAATCGGTTGCAGCGGCACCGGCATTATCCGGCTTCGCCATCGCGTTCTGCATCAGCCAGGTCGTCGCCTGCTGGAGATGGCCGAGCGAGGTCGACAGCGGGGCGATGAAGGGCTTGAGCGCCTCGTCGCCGCCGTTCTCCTTGGCAAAGGCCATGACCTCGCCGAAGAAGGCCATGATGGCGCGGCCGCCGTCGCGCGGCAGCTTGCGGCCGACGAGGTCCAGCGCCTGGATGCCGTTGGCGCCCTCATAGATCATCGCAATGCGGGCATCGCGCACGAACTGCTCCATGCCCTGCTCGGCGATGTAGCCATGGCCGCCATACATCTGCTGCGCCTGCACCGCGTTGGCGAAGCCGTAGTCGGTGAGGAAGCCCTTCAGCACCGGCGTCATCAGGCCCATGTGGTCGTCGGCGGCCTGGCGGTCCTTGGGATCCTCGGAGCGGTGGGCGACGTCGCTCTTCAGCGCGGTCCAGATCACGAAGGCCCGCGCGGCCTCGTTGAAGGCGCGGATCGAGAGCAGCGTGCGGCGCACGTCCGGATGCACGATGATCGGATCGGCCGGCTTGTCCGGCGCCTTGGCGCCCGTCAGCGAACGGCCCTGGATGCGCTCGCGGGCATAGGCGACCGCGTTCTGATAGGCGACCTCGGACTGCGCGAGCCCCTGCACGCCGACGCCGAGCCTCGCCTCGTTCATCATCACGAACATGCCCTGCATGCCCTTGTTCTCTTCGCCGATCAGCCAGCCCGTGGCGTTGTCGTAGTTCATCACGCAGGTGGAATTGCCGTGGATGCCCATCTTGTGCTCGATCGAGCCGCAGACGACGCCGTTGCGTTGCCCCAGCGAACCGTCGGCATTGACCAGGAATTTCGGCACCACGAACAGCGAGACGCCCTTGATGCCGGCGGGCGCGCCCTCGATGCGGGCAAGCACGAGGTGGATGATGTTGTCGGCGAGATCGTGCTCACCGGCCGAGATGAAGATCTTGGTGCCCGTGATCTTGAAGCTGCCGTCCGCCTGCCGCACTGCCTTGGTGCGGAGCATGCCGAGATCGGTGCCGCAATGCGGCTCGGTCAGGTTCATGGTGCCGGTCCATTCGCCGGCGACCATCTTCGGGACATAGGTCTGCTTCTGCTCGGGCGTGCCGTGCACCAGCAGCGCCGCGGTCGCGCCCATGGTGAGGCCGCCATACATCGAGAACGCCATGTTGGCGGAGATCTGGAACTCGTTGACCGCCTGGCTCAGCGTCACCGGCAGGCCCTGGCCGCCATATTCGGTCGGCGCCGAGAGACCGAGCCAGCCGCCTTCGGCGACCTGCTTGTACGCCTCCTTGAAACCCTTCGGCGTGGTGACGCTGCCGTCGTCGGCGCGCTTGCAGCCCTCGAGATCGCCGACGCGATTGAGCGGCTGCAGCACCTCTTCGGCGAGCTTGGCGGCTTCGCCCAGGATCGCCTCGCGCACGTCGCTGGAGGCATCGGAGAAGCCCGGCAGATTGTCGTAGCGGTCGATCTGGAAGACGTCGTTGAGCAGGAAGTTCACGTCTTCGACAGGGGCTTTATAGATCGGCATGGCGTTCTCCCGGCATGGGCCTTGTGGGGATGATGTTGGGCTTATGGTTGGGCGGCGGCAAGCTGGTCCGCCATCAGGCGGTGCAGCATGTTGATCGCCTTGAGCGGGCGCACCATCACCTTGAAATGGGTGATGCGTCCCTCGCTGTCGAAGCTGATGATGTCGACCCCGTTGATCTCGATGCCGTCGATCATGGTCTTGAATTCAAGCACGGCACCGCGCTCGTTCTTCCACTCGCCGACATAGGTGAAGCCGGGGCCGCCGAGCACCTTCTCGGCGCTGGAGAGATATTTGAAGGTGATGTCGCGCCCGCGCTGCGGTGAATGCACGACGGGGCTTTCGAACACAGCATCGGGATGCAGCAGGTCCCGGAGCGCGGCGCGGTCGTGGGACTTCATGTAGGCGTACCAGGAATCGAGGCCGGTCATTCTCAGGTGCCTCCCTAGGCCAAGGGCAAAGTGCGAAAACAACCCCATGCACAGTAGCGGGGGAGTTGATTGCGCTGGATTTTTCAGCCGGGCCTTCGGCCCGCCTGCATGCTGCCTCATATGCACATTGACGCATATGCGCCGATGCGCATAAAGTCAAGCAACTTGGTCGAACCGAAGAAGGAGGCCGATCATGGCACTAGGCGACGCAATCCTCGCATGCCTGACGGAACGTCCGATGACCGGCTACGAGCTCGCCAAGACGTTCGATTCCTCGATCGGCTTCTTCTGGAAGGCCGACCACCAGCAGATCTACCGCGAGCTCTCCAAGCTGCGCGACCGCGGCTACATCCAGGGCCGCGAGGTCGTGCAAACAGGCAAGCCCAACAAGCTGGTTTATACGCTGACGCCCGAGGGTAGAACAGCGCTGCGGCACTGGGCCGCGCGGCCAAGCACGCCAGCCTCGACAAAGGACGACCTGCTGGTGCGCCTGCACGCGCTCGACAGCATCGACATCGAGCCCCTGCGCACCGACCTGATGGCCCGCCTGGAGCACCATCGCGACCGCCATGCCAATTACGAGCGGATCCTGAAGAAGCGCTTTCCCGACGGCAGGGCGGAAGGCCGGCTCGACCTCGGCAACCTCTTGCTGCTCCGTCTCGGGGCCCGCCACGAGCAGATGGTGGCCGATTTCTGCGAGGAGGCGCTGGAGGCGCTGTCGGCGGAGAGCGGCAAGGGCACGGTGGTGCCGCTGGAGGATGGCAAGCGCGAGGGGAAGGGGTAGATCGGCGCCGGCGGTGCTGGTCAGCTCTCCCGCTTGCGGGAGAGGTCGGCGCGAAGCGCCGGGTGAGGGGGCTTGTCCTCTTGCGGATTGCCCCGGGGCCGAAGCACCCTCTTCCCAGCTCCAGCCCTCCCCCGCAAGCGGGGCAGACAGCGCACCGACCACTGGGCGAAGGCCGAACGCCAGGCCGCCAGCTCCCGCGGCCAACTTTAAGACACCGGGCCTGCATTCCTTAACCCGTTATTTACCGTAACAGGAAAAAGTCGGTTTTCGAGGCAGACGACCCGCGCCAAATTCGATTGTGTTTGCAACCGGCACGCGTGGGGAGGCTGGAGGCGCCGGGTGGGGCGCCGGAGTCGGAACCGGACAGAGTCATGAATTCGCGCGTATCGTGGAGTGCTGACGGCATCGATCCATCCGTCCGGGAGCGGGCCGAAGCTGCTGCGCGCAGGGCCGGCATGTCGCTCAACGACTGGCTGAACTCCACGCTCGGCGAGACTGCCCCGCCGAACTTTCGCGCAGCCTACGACCAGCGTCCGCAGCACATGCCGAGTCAGGAGAGCCGCGAAGTCGCCGACATTCACCAGCGGCTCGACGCGATCACCCAGCAGATCGAACGGATTTCGAAGCCCACGCCGCGCCAGGAGGTCTCGCGCGAGCAGGGCGTCGCGCGCCAGCTCAACGACGCGATCTCGCGGCTCGACGCACGCCTGTCGCAAATCTCCCGTCCGCAACAGCCTCAGGCGCCGCGTCCGGCTCCTGCGGCCTCGCCCATCGAGGCGCGCCAGCGCCAGGCCGATGCGGTCGAGCGCGCGGCGGCTCAAGTCTATCGCAACTCCCCTCCCCTTAGTCCGGCTTCATTCGACGTCGCGGTCGCCGAGATCACCGCGCGCCAGAGCGAGCTCGATGGCTTCGCGCCGAGGCAGATGCCGCCGCGCGCCGCGCCGCCGATTGCACCCACGGCGGCTCCTTACACGCCTCCAGTGGCGCCGCCCGGCCCTGCCTACGCGCCGCCGCCGCCTCCGCAGCCGGGGCCGGATTTCTCCTCGCTCGAGCGCCATCTGCTCAAGATCACGAGCCAGATCGAGTCGCTGCAGCGTCCCGACAATACCGAGCAGGCGATCAACGCCTTCCGCAGCGAGCTTGCCGAAATCCGTGCCGCCATCACCGAGGCGATGCCGCGGCGCGCGATCGAATCGATCGAGAACGAGATCCGCTCGCTGCACCGTCGGATCGACGAGACGCGGTCCAACGGCACCGACGGCCAGGTGCTGTCGGGGATCGAGCACGCGCTGTCCGAGATCAAGCAGGTGCTGCGCACGCTGACGCCTGCCGAGCAGCTCACCGGCTACGACGAGGCGATCCGCAATCTCGGAGCCAAGCTCGACCTGATCCTGCGCGCGAATGACGATCCTTCGACCGTTCAGCAGCTCGAAGGCGCGATCTCCGCGCTGCGCGCCATCGTCTCCAATGTCGCCTCCAACGAAGCGCTCGCGCGGCTGTCCGAAGACGTGCAGCTGCTGTCGTCCAAGGTCGACCAGATCACCCGCGCCTCCGGCCAGGGTGACAGCTTTGCGGTGCTGGAACAGCGCATTGCCGCGCTCACCGCCGCGCTCGAAACCCGCGAGCGGCCTCAGCCGTCCGAAAGCACCGAGCATCTCGAAGCCGCGATCCGCGCGCTGTCGGACCGCTTCGACCGCATGCAGGTCGGCAACGACTCGGCCTCCACCTTCGCCCATCTCGAGCAGCGCGTCTCCTATCTGCTGGAACGGATCGAGGCCGCCTCCGATCCGCGCAACGGCAACCTGACCCGCGTCGAGGACGGGCTGCACGACATCCTCAGGCACCTGGAGCGGCAGCAGGCGACCTATGCCGCGCTGGCCGAAAGCCGCAACTCCGCGCCGGCCGCCGATCCCGGCATGGTCGATCTCGTCAAGCGCGAGCTCTCCGACATCCGTTTCAGCCAGGCCGAGACTAACCGGCACACCCAGGATTCGCTCGAAGCCGTCCACAGCGCGCTGGGCCACGTCGTCGATCGCCTCTCGATGATCGAGGGCGATCTTCGCGGGGTGCGCACTGCGCCGCAGCCCGCCGCTCCGCAGCCGATGCCGTCCGCGGCTCCGATGGAGCCCGCGCCGATGGCGCGCGAGCCGCGGCCGCAGGCACAGCCGCCGAAATACGATCCGAAGCCAGAGCTGCCCAACCCCGCCGCCGCGCAAGCCGCACAGGCCGCCGCCTTCGTCGCCGCGCCGCGCGAATTCCATGCCGCCGCTCCCGCCGCGCCGCCCCCGGTACCGGCGACGCCCCCCATTCCGCCGCGCGCGATCAGCGAGATCCTGGAGCCGCATACGGCGCCGCCGCGCGCCGCCCTGGCGCCGGAATTGCCGCCGGATCATCCGCTCGAGCCAGGCACACGGCCAGGCGGACGCGTCGCCACGCCATCGGAGCGCATCGCGGCGTCCGAGAGCGCGATCAGCGAAATTCCCGCCGGGCCGAAAGAGCCGGTGTCGTCATCGAGCTTCATCGCCGCCGCGCGCCGTGCCGCCCAGGCTGCCGCAGCCCAGCCGGAAAAGACCGGCCGCGCCGCCAAGGCGGGGACCGACCGTTCGAAGGAAACGGGCAAGGACGGCGGTTCGACCATCACCTCGAAGATCCGTTCGCTGCTGGTCGGCGCGAGCGTGGTCGTGATCGTGCTCGGTACCTTCAAGATGGCGATGAACCTGCTCGACGGCGACGGCCCGCCGCCGGCGCCGCAGGCGATGCAGAACATTCCGAGCGAGCCGGCAGCGCCCGCCCCGCCGCCTCCAGTCGAAACAAAGCCGGCAACACCGGAGCAGGTGACGCCGTCGATGACCTCGCCGACGCCGATCGGACGGCAGTCCCAGAACAATGCCGCGCCGGCGCAAGCGGCCAATCCGGGCAGCGCGGCCTCGGTCGAAATCCCGCCCGCACCCGCCGCGGCTCCGCTGCCGCCGGCCGCCGGCGAAATCACCGGCGCGTTGTCGGGGACGAGCCGCGCCAAGCTCGGCCTGGTCCAGGTGCCGCCGAGCGAGAGATTGCCCGACGGCATCGGCGGCCCGGCCTTGCGCACCGCCGCGATGAAGGGCGATGCGACCGCGGCCTACGAAATCGGCCTGCGCTTCGCCGAAGGCAAGGGCGTCGCCACGAACTACGACGAAGCCGCCAAATGGTACGACCGCGCGGCGCAGGCCGGCGTGGTGCCCGCGATCTTCCGGCTCGGAACGCTGTACGAAAAGGGCCTCGGCGTGAAGAAGGACGCCGACATCGCCCGACGCTACTACACGCAGGCTGCGGAGCGCGGCAACGCGAAGGCGATGCACAATCTCGCGGTGCTCGATGCCGACGGTGGCGGACGCGGCGCGAACTACAAGAGCGCGGCCCAGTGGTTCCGCAAGGCGGCCGATCGCGGCGTCGCCGACAGCCAGTTCAACCTCGGCATTCTCTATGCCCGCGGCATCGGCGTCGAGCAGAACCTCGCCGAGTCCTACAAATGGTTCAGCCTGGCGGCCGCGCAGGGCGATGCGGACGCCGCCGGCAAGCGCGACGACGTCGCCAAGCGCCTCGACCCGCAATCGCTCGCTGCGGCCAAGCTCGCGATCCAGACCTTCAGCGCCGAGCCCCAGCCCGACGACGCCGTCAACGTTGCGACGCCCGCCGGAGGCTGGGACAGCGCGCCGCAGGCGAACGCCAAGCCGGCGCCGAAGCAAGTCGCAACCAAGCGCTCGGCATCCGCGGCGCATTGAAATCTCTCCCCTCATGGTGAGGAGCGCGCCCTCGCGCGCGTCTCGAACCATGCAGGCCCGCCTCTCGGTCCGGGCCTCGCCCTTCGAGACGCCTGCTGCGCAGGCTCCTCGGGGTGAGGAGCAAAAGCGTCGATGCCGCCGTCGCGCCCATTCACCACGCCCGAAATTCCCGGTCCCGCCGGCCGGCAAATTCCGCTATTGAAGGGCGCGGCAATCGTTCCGACCGTCCGGCGGGCATTCCGCGCAATCGATCCGTCTCGCCGGAGCGTGGTCCTTCGATGCAGCTCTACCTTCCGATCGCCGACCTCCCGGTCAACGTCTTCCTGGTGCTCGCCATGGGCGCGGCGGTCGGCTTCGTCTCGGGCATGTTCGGGATCGGCGGCGGTTTTCTGATGACGCCGCTGCTGATCTTCATCGGCATCACGCCGGCCGTCGCGGTCGCCTCCGTCGCCAGCCACATCGCGGCCTCGTCCTTTTCCGGCGCGCTCTCTTACTGGCGGCGGCGCGCGATCGATCCGGCGCTGGCGACCGTGCTGCTCTGCGGCGGGGTGACCGGCACGGCGCTCGGGGTTTGGGCGTTCACGCAGCTGCGCGCGCTCGGCCAGCTCGATCTGATGATTGCGCTGTCCTACGTCGTGCTGCTCACCACGGTCGGCGGCCTGATGTTCTACGAGGGCCTGCGCGCCTTGATGCGCACCCGACGCGGCGCGCTGCCGCCACGCCGCACGCACAACTGGATCCACGGCCTGCCGCTGAAGATGCGGTTCAAGCGCTCGAAGATCTATCTCTCGGTAATTCCGGTCGTGGTCGTCGGCATCGCGATCGGCTTCATCGGCGCCATCATGGGCATCGGCGGCGGCTTCATCCTGGTGCCGGTCATGATCTATCTGCTCAGAGTCCCGACCTCGACGGTGATCGGAACCTCGATGGTGCTGACGCTGGTCACGATGCTGTTCGCGACCATGCTGCACGCCGTGACCAATCACCTGGTCGACGCCGTGCTGGCGCTGATCCTGATGGTGGGCGGCGTTACCGGTGCGCAGTTCGGTGCCCGCGCCGGCCAGAAGATCCGCGGCGAGCAGCTGCGGCTGCTGCTCGGCCTCTTGATCCTCTCGGTCGGAATCCGCTTTGCGATCGAGCTGGTGATCCAGCCCTCGGACCTCTTCACCATCCGCGAGCTCGGAGTGAGCGGATGATTCGCGTGCTTCTCGCCATCGCTCTCGTCCTGCTGCTCGGCGGCGCCGCGCGGGCCGAGCGGCTGATCGTGTCGGTCTCCAACCATCGGGTCACGGTGACGCCGAACTATTCGGGCGAGGAGCTGGTGCTGTTCGGCTCGGTGGAAAAGGACGCCACGACGCCGGCCGACCGCACGGCCTACGATCTCGTGGTCACCGTGATGGGCCCGCGCGCGGACATGGTGACGCGGCGCAAGGAGCGCACTTTCGGGATCTGGATCAACACCGACTACCGGCAGTTCCTGCTGGTGCCGAGCTATCTCGCGCTGTTCGCCAACCGCCCCTTCGATGCGATCACCTCGCCCGAGATCGCGCGGCGACAGCAGATCGGGCTCAACAACGTGCTGCTGACGCAGCGAGTCGGCGGCGATTACGCCGACGTGGTGCCCCACGATGTGTTCCGCTCGGCCTTCATTCGCCTGCGCACCCAGCGCGGCCTCTACCGCGAGGATCCGAGCGCGGTGACGTTCCTGACGCCGACCCTGTTCCGGACCGGCATTCCACTGCCGGGAGAGGTCCCGATCGGCACCTATCAGGTCGAGATCAAGCTGTTTGCGAACGGGGCGTTCATCGGCAAGACCGACACCGCCTTCGAGATCGTCAAGGTCGGCTTCGAGCAGTTCGTCGCCAACAGTGCGCGGCACAACGGGTTGCTCTACGGCCTTGCAACAGTGGCGATGGCGCTGATGACGGGATGGATGGCGTCGATCGTGTTCCGGAAAGATTAGCCGGACGTTGGGGAGACAGCAGGGCTTTCTCAGCTTGCAGACGCCGCCGCCTTCGCCGGTCGCGTCACCAGATAGATGCCGAGCGCCACCGGGATGATTCCCAAGAGATCGCGCGCCTCGACATGCTCTCCGAGCACGACAAACGCGAACAGCATGCCGAGCGGTGGGTGGCATCAGGAAATGATAGGCGCTGGCAGCGGTGGCCCCACACACCTTCAGCAGATGAAACCAGAGCCAGTAGGCGAGGATCGAGCCGCCGAGCACGAGGAAGGCGAACGCGCCGATCAGACTCGGCGTGTAGTCGATCGCGTGGATATCGGCGAAGGTGAACGCGACCGGCGTCAGCACGATGCCGGCGGCAAGGTTCTGGACGCCGTTGCCGATCCACAACGACCCCTTCGGCGCGAGCAGCTTGAACAGGATGGTGCCGGCGACGATCGAAGCCAGCGAGGCCAGCGTGAAGAGGATGCCGTGCAGCGAGTCCGTGCCGACCGAGAGACGGTGCCAGACAATCGCCGTCACGCCGATCACGCCAAGCATGAGGCCGCCCGCCTTGCGCCAGGTCATGCCCTCGCCGAGGAGAAGCGCGGCGAGCGCGGCCGTGAACACCGGGTTCGCCGAGACGATCAGGCCACCAAGACCGGCGGAAACCGATTGCAGGCCGGTGTAGCCGAGCCCGAGATAGAGCGCGTTGTTGGCGATGCCGAGCACTGCGAAGATCGCAGCGTCGCGCCAGGACAGGGACCAATCATCGCCCCGTATCAGCGTGGCGCCCAGGATCAGAATGCCTGCGAGCGAGAAGCGGGCGGCGAGCAGGATCAGCGGCGGGCAATGGGTGACGCCGATCTTGCCGGCGATGAAGGCGTAGCTCCAGAGCAGGCAGAACAGACCGATAGCGAGCGGCAGCGTGTTGAAACGGCTGCGAGGAACAGAAACCGAGGGAGCGAGCGACATGCGGCATTCTCCTGAGCCCTCGATCTAGGGAGATCGCTTGCCATTTGGAAATTAAATGATTAACTCCAAATCAGTGGATTTTCGAATGGAGGCCGCAATGCTCGATCTGGAGCTGCTGCGCAGCTTCGTCTCGGTCGTCGAGGCCGGCGGCTTCACCCGCGCCGGCGCGCGCGTCCACCGCACGCAATCGACCGTGAGCCAGCAGATCAAGCGCCTGGAGGAGGATGTCGGCCAGGTGCTGCTGCATCGCGACGGCAAGGACGTGCGCCCGACCGAGGCGGGCGAGCGGCTGCTTTCCTATGCGCGCCGGCTGCTCTCGCTCGCCGAGGAGGCGCGCGACGTGTTGCGCCAGCCCGACGGCGAGGGCGCGATCCGGCTCGGTATTCCCGAGGATTTCGCGGCCTACCGCCTGGCGAAGCTGCTGGGCGCGTTCTCGCGCTCGCATCCACGCCTGCGCCTCGACGTGCGCGCGGGCCAGAGCAAGCACCTCGCCCACGATCTCGAACGCGGCGAGCTCGATCTTGCGCTCTACAAGCGGGAGGCCGGCGAGAAGGGCGCGATCGCGGTGTGGCCGGAGCGGGTGCACTGGGTCACCAGCAAGAGCCATCCGGTCGACGTCGACGTGCCGTCCGTGCCGCTGATCGGCTTTCCGCTCGGCTGCATCTATCGCGCCGGCGCCATCCACGCGCTGGAAAGCGCGGGCCGCGCCTGGCACACCGCCTACACGTCATCGAGCCTCGCCGGCATCCAGGCCGCGGTCGCCGCCGGCATGGGGCTGAGCATCCTGTCGGAGATGTCGATCCTCTCAGACCACCGCGTGCTGACGGCGAAGGAAGGCTTTGCACCGATCAACAAGACCGAGCTCGCACTGATGGCCTCGCCCAATGCGAGTCCGGCAACGCTGCGGCTCGCCGATCGTCTGGCGCAGTTTTGCGATGCGGTGCAAACGAAGGCGGCTTGAGTCTGCTGAACCTTCGGCGCTCTCAGCTTGCTGCGGAGATCAATCTGTCACCGCACGCATTTGCGTAGAACTTGCCGCCACATTGGCGCTTGATCGCAGCGCAGCGAGCTGCGGGAGACGCCTTCTGCGGGACCGTGAAGCCGCAGCTGAGGCCGTCGGGGCTGCGGCCGGATTTGCCGGCGCCAAGCGCCGCGCTGGAGGCGCCGATGCAGACGACGAGGAGGGCAGTAGCGATTTCGATCAGCACTCGCGTGGGCGTTCTCATGAGGCGTCTCCATACTGATGGCTGAATCTTCCTTAATCTAGCACCGAATCCCGGTTTCTCCGTGCTCCCCCGGGTACCCAAGTCGGCCCGTTCCTTGCATAAATTTACGCCAGCGCAATGCACGACCGCACCGACGACAGTTCCGGTGCAAGGGCAGGACGCGTAGGGTTAGTTGAGAGCTCTTTCGACCCAGGAAGTGAAGGCTTTGCAGGATTCATCGTTCCAGCCCAATTATTCCGCCCCCGGACAGCCTATCGACGAACTCGCGCTGACCGAGATCAAGGGCGCCATCCTGGCAAAGCTGCGCCTTGCCATCGGCAAGGACGCGGGCATGGCGACAAAGCACGACTGGTACCAGGCCGCGGCGCTGGCGCTGCGCGACCGCATCGTGCATCGCTGGCTCACGGCCGAGAAGCACAGCTACGATACCGGGCGCAAGCGGGTCTATTATCTCTCGCTCGAATTCCTGATCGGTCGCCTGTTCACCGACGCGCTCAACAATATGGGCCTTCTGAAGATCTTCGAGCTCGCGCTCGGCGATCTCGGCGTCTCGCTGCCCGAGTTGCGCAAATGCGAGCCAGACGCCGCGCTCGGCAATGGCGGCCTCGGCCGGCTCGCGGCATGCTTCATGGAGAGCATGGCGACGCTGTCGATCCCCGCGATCGGCTACGGCATCCGCTACGATTACGGCCTGTTTCGCCAGATCATCAATCAGGGCTGGCAGCAGGAATATCCGGACGAATGGCTGGGCTTCGGCAACCCCTGGGAGTTGCAGCGGCCCGAGGTGATCTACGACGTCAATTTCGGCGGCGGCGTCGAGCATGTCGACGACAAGGGCCGCGACCGCGCGATCTGGCATCCGGCCGAGACCGTGCAGGCCATCGCCTATGACACGCCGATCGTGGGCTGGCGCGGCCAGCACGTCAATGCGCTCCGGCTGTGGTCGGCCCGCTCGCCCGATCCGCTCAAGCTCGACGCGTTCAACAAGGGCGATTACGTCAGCGCCAGCGCCGAACAGGCGCGCGCGGAGGCGATCTGCAAGTTCCTCTACCCGAACGACGAGAGCCCGGCGGGCCGCGAGCTGCGGCTGCGCCAGGAATATTTCTTCGTCTCCGCCTCGCTTCAGGACCTGGTCAAGCGACATCTGTCGTCCGATGGGCAGTTGCGCAGCCTGGCAGGCAAGGTCGCGGTGCAGCTCAACGACACCCATCCGAGCCTCGCCGTCACCGAGCTGATGCGGATCCTCGTCGACCTCCACAATTTCCGCTGGGACGAGGCTTGGAAGATCACGGTCGCCACCCTCTCCTACACCAACCACACGCTGCTGCCCGAGGCGCTCGAGACCTGGCCGGTCGAGCTGTTCGAGCGGCTGCTGCCGCGGCATCTGGAGATCATCTACCGCATCAACGTGCAGCATCTGGCGCTCGCCGAAGCACGCTGCCCCGGCGACATCGACTTCCGCGCCTCGGTCTCGCTGATCGACGAGAAGAGCGGCCGCCGTGTGCGCATGGGGCAGCTCGCCTTCGTCGGCTCGCACCGCATCAACGGCGTCTCGGCGATGCATTCGGACCTGATGCGCGAGACCGTATTCCACGACCTCAACCATCTCTATCCCGGCCGCATCACCAACAAGACCAACGGCATCACCTTCCGCCGCTGGCTGATGCTGGCGAACCCGAAGCTGACCGAGCTGTTGCGCGAGACCTGCGGCGATGCCGTGCTCGACGATCCGACCCAGCTCGGCCTGATCGAGGCGCTCGCGAGCGACGTCGAATTCCAGAAAAGATTCCGCAACGTCAAGCACCACAACAAGACGGCCCTGGCGCGCGTGATCGGCGAGCGGCTCGGCATCAAGGTCGATCCCAGCGCGCTGTTCGACGTGCAGATCAAGCGTATCCACGAGTACAAGCGCCAACTGCTCAACATCATCGAGACGGTCGCGCTGTACCAGGCCATCAAGGACGATCCGAACGGCAACTGGGTGCCGCGGGTGAAGATCTTCGCCGGCAAGGCTGCGGCGAGCTATCGCTACGCCAAGCTCATCATCAAGCTGATCAACGACGTCGCCGAGATCGTCAACAACGATCCCGCAATCGACGGCAAGCTCAAGGTCGTGTTCCTGCCTGACTACAATGTCAGCCTCGCCGAGGTGATCATTCCCGCGGCCGACCTGTCCGAGCAGATCTCCACCGCCGGCATGGAAGCCTCCGGCACCGGAAACATGAAGCTGGCGCTCAACGGCGCCATCACGATCGGCACGCTCGACGGCGCCAATATCGAGATCCGCGACCATGTCGGCGCGGAGAACATCGCGATCTTCGGCATGGAAGCCGGCGACGTCATGATCCGGCGCAAGCAGGGGCTGGACGCATCGGATGTGATCCGCAATTCGCCGAAGCTGCAGCGCGCCATCAATGCGATCGGCGCCGGCGAGTTCTCGCCCGGCGATCCCGGCCGCTTCGAATCGATCGCGCATGCGCTGCGCTATCTCGACCATTACATGGTCAGCGCCGATTTCGATTCCTACTACGAGACGCAGCGCGCGGTCGATGCGCGCTGGCAGGTGATACCGGCCTGGACGCGCGCCTCCATCCTCAACGTCGCGCGCATGGCCTGGTTCTCCTCGGACCGCACCATCCGCGAATACGCCGAGGAGATCTGGAACGTGCCGGTCAATCCGACCACGCCGCTGCTGCCGAACCTGCGCGACGCCGCGGGCTGATTTTCCGCGGTGTGGAAGCGGGTTACCTGCGAGGTTATTGCATCCTCTGCAAGGGATGATGATATGATCGCCATCATCCCCAAGGCGGCGTCGGTGAAACGACGCCGCAACCTCAACCGCCGTCATTGCCAGCGCAGCGAAGCAATCCAGACTGTCTCCGTGGAAAGATCCCGGATTGCTTCGCTGCGCTGGCAATGACGGCTGTGGAGGCATCGAGGACCAACAATGCACTCCAAGCTCCCGCACCCCTTCGACGACGCCACCCGCATCACCGCCGGTGACTCAAGCTGGCAGGGGCACACCAGCGACGATTACTGGGCCTTCGTCGGCCCGTTCGGCGGCGCCACCGCCGCGACCATCCTGCGCGCGCTGATGGAGCACCCGCAACGCACCGGCGATCCCTTGGCAATGACCGTCAATTACTGCGCGCCGATCGCCAAGGGAGCGTTCGATCTCGACGTGCGGCTGGTGAAGGCCAACCGCTCCAGCCAGCATTGGAGCGTGGAGCTGTCGCAGAACGGCGGCGAGGTCGCAACGCTCGCCACCGCCGTGTTCGCCGAGCGCCGGCCGTCCTGGGAGCACCGGGTGGTCGAGGTCCCCGACGCGACGCCGTTCGAACAGACGCTGCCGTTCCCGAAGATCTCGGCGGCGTGGGCCAACCAGTACGAATTCCGCTTCGTCGAGGGCGAGATGCGGATCGGCCCGCGGCAGGCCGACCCCGCCAGCACCTATTCGAAGCTCTGGATCAGCGACCGCACGCCGCGCAAGCTCGACATGCTGTCGCTGATGTCGATGTCGGACGCCTTCTTCGGCCGCGTCTTCCATGCGCGACGCGAGCTGGTGCCGTTCGGCACGGTGTCGCTGACGACCTACTTCCACACCACGAGCGAAAACCTCGCCGCCGAGGACATCACGCGCGTGCTGGCGACCGCGGACGCCAAGATCTTTCACCGGAGCTACGGCGATCAGCATGGCGAGCTGTGGTCGCCGAACGGCCGCCTGCTCGCGACCACGACGCAGATCGCGTACTTCAAGGCGTAGCTGCGTCCACGAACTCATCAAGGACGGCGGAAAGATTGTGCGACAAACAAAAAGGGCGGCCTTGCGGCCGCCCTTTGCATTGAAGGGAGAGCGATCACTCCGCCGCCAGCTTCACGTCCGGCGCGGCCGCACGCACTTCCGCGTCGACCTGGGCTTCGAACTTGGCAAAGTTCTTCTGGAACATGCCGACCAGCGCGCGGGCGGTCTTGTCGAACTCGTCCTTGTCCTTCCAGGTGTTGACCGGGTTGAGGATCTCGCTCGGCACGCCCGGCAGCGCGGTGGGGACCGCGAAGCCGAAATACTTGTCGGTGCGGAATTCGACGTTGCGAAGCGAACCGTCGAGCGCTGCGGTGAGCAGCGCGCGCGTCACCTTGATCGGCATGCGCGAGCCGACACCGTACTTGCCGCCGGTCCACCCCGTATTAACCAGCCAGCAATCGACATTGTGCTGGGCGATGAGGTCGCGCAGCATGTTGCCGTAGACCGAGGGGTCGAGCGGCAGGAAGGGCGAGCCGAAGCAGGTGGAGAATTCCGGCTGCGGCTCGTTGCCGAGACCGCGCTCGGTGCCGGCGACCTTGGCGGTGTAGCCGGACAGGAAGTGATACATCGCCTGCGCCGGCGAGAGCTTGGCGATCGGCGGCAGCACGCCGAAGGCGTCGGCGGCGAGCATCACCACGTTCTTGGGCTGCGGCGCACGGCCGGTGCGCGAGGCGTTCGGAATGAAGTCGAGCGGGTAGGCCGAGCGCGTGTTCTCGGTCTTGGAGCCGTCGTCGAAATCGACCACGCGTGTGTCCTCGTCGAGCACGCAGTTCTCGAGCACCGCGCCGAAGCGGGTCGATGCCGCATAGATCTCCGGCTCGGCTTCCTTCGACAGCTTGATGCACTTGGCGTAGCAGCCGCCCTCGAAATTGAAGACGCCGTTCGGGCCCCAGCCGTGCTCGTCGTCGCCGATCAGCGTGCGATTGGGGTCGGCCGACAGCGTGGTCTTGCCGGTGCCGGACAGGCCGAAGAAGATCGCGGTGTCGCCCTTGGCCCCGACATTGGCCGAGCAGTGCATCGGCATCACGCCGCGCTCGGGCAGATAGTAGTTCAGCGTGGTGAAGACCGACTTCTTCATCTCGCCGGCATAATAAGACCCGCCGATCAGGACGATCTTGCGGGCGAAATCGATCGCGACGACGTTCTCCGAGCGCACGCCGTGGCGTTTGGGATCGGCGCGGAAGCTCGGCATGTCGATGATGGTGAGCTCCGGCACGAAGGTCGACAGCTCGATTGCCTCGGGGCGGATCAGAAGCGTGCGGATGAACAGCGAGTGCCAGGCGAGCTCGGTGAAGACGCGCGTCTTGATCCGATAGGCCGGATCGGCGCCGCCATAGAGGTCCTGCGCGAACAGCCGCTTGCCTTCGGCGTGCTTGAGGAAATCCTGATAGAGCGTCTCGAACTGCTCGGCGGTGATCGACTGGTTGCCGGCCCACCACATCTTCTTGTCGGTGGTGGCGTCACGCACCGTGAACTTGTCTTTCGGGCTGCGCCCGGTGAACTCGCCCGTGTCGGCACAGAGCGCGCCGTCCGCGGAGAGCACCGCCTCACCCGCAGCAAGCGAGTATTGATAGAGTTGCGGCGCACCCAGATTCCAGTGAACCTGCTTGAGATTCCTTAAGCCGAATTTGTCGGCGCCGAAGGCACCGTTGCGCACGCCCGTCTCTTGCACGAAAAAATCCTCCTAGAACCCGCGACACTTAGCGCGACCAAGTTTGGCGCCATCGCGGTCACCGTGATGAATGGGCCATTCGGCCTCGGCTGAACGACCTAATACTGATGAACGCTGGCGTTGCCAAGCTGATCCCGCAGGATTTGGTTTATTCAAGGACCACGCCAAACTTCGCGCATGTCAGCCCTGAGTAGACGCATGCAGAAAGCACAATGATCGCGCAACCAAAGGCGTGGTCGCGCGTTATGTCCGGTTATTGCGACGCACAATTCCTCGTCGCGTCTTCTTATCTTACCTCGCCTTCGCCGATCAGTGCGAATGGCGCCCACATCGCCGGATAGGCGTTCTGGGGCGAGGAGGTGTCATCAACAAACGTTAACATCGCGCGGCGCAGGGCCTCGGCACGCCCGATCGCTGGTTCGTTCTTGAGCAGCGCGAACGTCGACGTGGTCAGGCGGGTGGCCGCTTCGGAATCCACCGCCCAATGCGAGACCAGCAAGGCGCGCGCGCCGGCATAGAAGAACGAGCGCGCCAATCCCGACAGCGCTGCCGCGCCGGGTTTGTCCCCGGCGATGGTGTTGCAGGCGGACAGCACCACCCAATCGGCGTTGAGCTTGAGCTGGGCCACCTCACTCGCGGTCAGCAGGCCGTCGTCGAGCTCCGTTGGCTGGTCGGGAATGGAAAGTGCAAGCGAGGGCTCACCCAATCCCTTGACGTCGCCGGCAACGAGGCCATGGGTGGCAAAGTAGACGATGCCGTATTGGGCAAGCGCTGCACGCTTCAGCGTCGTTTCGCTGGCCTCGCGGCCGAGATGGATGTCGGCCGCGGCGGCACCGACGTCCCTCGCCACCGCGTTCAGCTCATCGGCGGTATCGGGCAGTTGCGGCAACGCCTGAGCCAGTCGAGCGCGATCGACACCGGCACCGCGCCAGAATTCGGCATAGGCAATCGTCGCGATGCTGCGCGCGGCGATCTTGCCGCCCGCGGCACGACGATCGGCGGGTCCTTCAGCAGGGTTGAACACGGGATCGCCGAAACCGGTCATCGGCTTGACGCCGTGGTCCCTGCGCGCAAAGGCCCGAAGGGATTTGAGGCTGACCACCGACGGTAGCACCGAGACCGCCTGACGCCGCAACAGCCAGGTGGCATCGCGATAGCCTTCGAGCTTGTCCGGGATCGGAGCCTGCGGCTTCTCCGTGACCAGCAGATGGAACGGCAGCGCGGTCAGCGCCGCCGACGGCACGACCAGCAGGTTACGCTTGTCCTTCGTCAGCACCTCGACCGGGCCAAGCAGCGCGAGATAGAGCTCGTGCGCCAGCGCAAGATCGAACAGTCCCGATTTTCCGGAGCTGTCCCGCGCCTTGCCGACGTCGAGCCCCTTGCGAAAAGCAGACACCTTCTGCGCCAGCAGATCCGCTCCGACATTGATCTCCTTCCAGTCGACACCCTCGCGCGTGATCGCGACCACATAGCTCTGACCCTTGGTGACGGAATAGACCACCATCGCCTCGTCGGCCGAGAGCAACGGCTGGATGTCCTTCACGGCCAGCGGGAGCGGATTGGAGAGCGACGAATATTCGGGAAACTCGACGGCGAGCGTCTTCTGCAGGGCCGCGCGTTCGTTCGCAATCGAAGCGATCCGCGTCCGGCTGCGCCGCTCGGCCCCAACATCGCGTTGCGCCGAGGACTTCGACACCGCAGCGACGATCGCCTTGTCGAGCGCTTCAGCTTCGGCCGCGAGATCCTGGTCCTTGCGCACGAGCTCGGCGAGCCGGTCGGTGCCGGCGGCAAGCCGCACCGCAAGCTTGTTCACGGCAGACGCTGCGGAGGATTGCGTGCCGCGCTGGATCGCGGCGAGCGCGTCATCGAGCGCCTTGTCGCTCGCCAGCAGCGATTGCTGCCGCGCAGCGAACAGGATCGGCAACACGACGGGCAGCTGCGCACGGTTCGCGCCGAGCGTCTTCTGCGCGAGCGGCAAGGCGTCGACCGTCCGTCCCGTCGCCTGCAGGAAATGAGCAAGATTGCTCGTCGAGGTCGCGACGTCAGGGTGATCGGCTCCGAGTGCACGCTCGCGTATCGCCAGGGCCCGGCGGTAAAGGGGCTCTGCCTCCGCATGGCGCTTCTGGTGCTCGTAGAGCCCGGCTAGATTGTTGAGCGAGCGGGCGACGTCGGGGTGCTCCGGGCCCAGCACTTTCTCGCGAATCGCGAGCGAGCGCTTGATCGGCGCTTCGGCATTGGCGTCGCGATTGAGATCGCGATTGACCTGACCGATGTTGTTCAGGACTGTGGCAACAGCGGGATGCTCGGGCCCGGCGGCTTTATGATAGATCGCGAGCGCCCGCTGAAACAGCGGCTCGGCGTCGGCAAAACGCTCTTGCTTCACATGGAGCGTGGCGAGATTGTTCAAAGCTCGGCCTATATCGGGATGCTCGCGCGACAGGCTCTTTTCGCTGACGGCGAGCGCGCGCTTGAACAGCGGCTCCGCGTCAGTGAAGCGGCCTTGCCGTTGATACAGTGCGGCAAGGTTGTTCAGTTCAGGCGCGATCAAGCCCGTGTCGAGGCCGAGCGACTTCTCCATCAACGCAATGGCGCGCTTGTAGACCGGCTCGGCCAGATCGTCGCGGCCCTGGCCGGCATAGACCTGGCCGAGATTGTTGAGCGCGGCGGACAGTTCGCGACCGGCGTTGGTCTTCTCCAGGCTCGCGACCATGGCCTGGGCGAGCGGAAGCGCTTCCGCATATTTGCCGGCGCTCATGAGCGCGCTGATCCGCGCACCTTGCGCGGCCGGGCTGGCCTTCTGGGCGAGCGCGGCCGTGGCACATGAGGTGGCGATCGCGAGTGCTACACCCACGGCCAGTGCCAAACGTCGATGCGTCATAACCCCTCGCTGCCAACCCGGACCGGTTACGGCTTGGGTCGCTGCGACGGGCGGCGGCGTTCAAGGCGTTGCGCCCTGCTCCACCTTCTTGCGCGCCTCACCAGCGAGGCGGACCAGCATCTTGCGCAGCCCTGTGCCGTCCGTGACCCGCTCCGGGAAGTCCAGCCGCAGCGTCGCTTGGCCGTGCTGCATATCGAGGCCTTCAGGGTCACAACCGGTGCAGCGCCAGTCGCCCGAGGCCGCACCGAGGAGCCTTGTCGCATAGAGGTTCATGGCGTCCCGATGGTCGGCATTCATGTGCTCGACCGCGCCCTCTTCTGCCGCCAGCAGGTCCTCGGCGCCGGTGAGACCCGTCAGGAACTGCTCAGGCTTGAGATCGACGATCCGGCCGAACCCGGCGACCAGGTGAGTTCCCGTCGGCCGGATCCGAAAGAAGGAAAAATCCTTAAAGGAAACAAAGCCTTCTGCCGACGGATGGGCAGCGAGATACCGCCGCTGAAGCAGATCCTTGTCTGCGGCCGCCTCTTCCGCCCGGCCTGCCAGCATGATCCGGGCCCCTTCCAGGGGATCGCCGGCCACGCGCTCGTCCAGCATCAGCGAGACCCGGCTGTCCGCGAGGATGTTTCTCGTGTGCACAGCTAGGCGCGAGATCAGCAGGATCGGCGAGCCGTCGGGGTGGCTGGCGAGATTGACGAGGGAACAATAGGGATCGCCGCTGCCGGTCATCAGCGTCGCCAGGGCGCCTTGCCGAGACCGCCTCAGCAGCGATTTGGCTAGCTTTCCAGGGTCGAAGTCGGGAGTCGGTTGCATCGGCTTTCTCGGATCAGGTGGTTGCGTGGGGGGCCTTTTTTCGGGTAAACGGGGGCCCGGTTATGGGTCGAGATGCGGCGAATCTGCCGTGTTTCGTGGAACTTGGTCACACTTCAGCCCAGCTTGCATTGCTCGGTGACAAGGTTCGAACGCCACTTCGGCACCCATGTATGCGGCGCATCACTGGATTGCTCGCCGTTTCAAGCCACGACCCAAACGGAAAGCAGAAAGCAGAGGCTCATGCCCACAATCGCTTTGGTCGACGACGACCGCAACATTCTCACATCCGTCTCGATCGCTTTGGAAGCCGAAGGCTACCGCATCATGACCTACACCGACGGCGCCTCCGCGCTCGACGGCTTCCGCACCACCCAGCCTGATCTCGCCATCCTCGACATCAAGATGCCGCGCATGGACGGCATGGAGACGCTGCGCCGTCTGAGGCAAAAGTCCGACCTGCCGGTGATCTTCCTGACCTCGAAGGACGAGGAGATCGACGAGTTGTTCGGCCTCAAGATGGGCGCCGACGACTTCATCCGCAAACCGTTCTCGCAGCGCCTCCTGGTCGAACGCGTCAAGGCCGTGCTGCGGCGCTCGGCGCCGAAGGATCCGACCGTTGCGCCGAAGGAGAACGACGCCAAGGCGCTCGACCGCGGCCTGTTGCGCATGGATCCGGAACGGCATACCTGCACCTGGAAGAACGAGCCGGTGACGCTCACCGTCACCGAATTCCTGATCCTGCAGGCGCTCGCGACCCGGCCCGGTGTGGTGAAGAGCCGCAACGCGCTGATGGACGCCGCCTATGACGACCAAGTCTATGTCGACGACCGCACCATCGACAGCCACATCAAGCGGTTGCGCAAGAAGTTCAAGGTGGTCGACAACGAGTTCGAGATGATCGAGACGCTCTACGGTGTCGGCTATCGTTTCAAGGAGGCCTGAGGCTCTGCAGCCTCACAAACGACCAGGAGCATCGCCGGGCCCGATTTCCATCGGGGCCGGGATCGCTCTAAGGCGCGATGAGAACGGGATGAAGCGTCTCGCGCTTTGGGTTATCGTTTGAGCATGGTCTGTTCGGAAAACCGCTGCACACTTTTCCGGATCATGCTCTAGGGTGCGGGGACCTTCTCGACCACTTGTCCTAACGCGGGCGTAAGCATTGCTTGACCGAACGCAGCCTGATCCCAACCCGAGCGCCGGGGATAGCACCTCCAACGGCGTTCAGGAGCTCGTTGCCGAGGACAAGCCGTCAGGCTTCCGGCCGCTGAACTGGCTGAAGCGCGCCGGGCAGTTCTTCTTCGCTCTCTCCTTCTCGAGCCTGACCCGCCGCATCGTCTCGCTCAATCTCGCCGGCCTCGTGGCGCTGGTTGCGAGCATCCTCTATCTGTCGCAATTCCGCGCCGGCCTGATCGACGCGCGCGCGCAGAGCCTGTTGGTGCAGGCCGAGATCATTGCCGGGGCGATCGCGGCCTCCGCGACGGTGCAGACCAACGCCATCACCATCGACCCCGACAGGCTGCTCGACCTCAAGCCGGGCGAGACCTATGGCGGCCCGGACGAGTATTCGCCGCTGGACTTCCCGATCAATCCCGAGCGCGTCGCGCCGGTGCTGCGCACGCTGATCTCGCCGACCAAGACCCGCGCCCGCATCTACGATCCGAACGGCAGCCTGCTGCTCGACAGCCGAAACCTCGAGAACGTGCTCCGCTTCGATCTGCCGCCTCCGGCCGCGAAGCCCGGTTTCGTCGAGCGCGGCATGGTCGCAGTGCGCACCTGGCTGAATCGCGGCGACCTGCCGCTTTATCGGGAGCTCGGGCCCGAGAACGGCAATGGCTATGCGGAGGTGGGCGACGCGCTTCAAGGCCAGAAGCGCTCGATGGTGCGGGTGAATGCGCGCGGCGAGGTGATCGTCTCGGTCGCCGTCCCCGTGCTGCGCTCGCGCGCCATCCACGGCGCCTTGATGCTGTCGACGCAAGGCGACGACATCGACCAGATGGTCACCGCCGAGCGCCTCGCCATCCTGAAGGTCGGTGGTGTCGCCGCCGCCGTCATGATCATGCTGTCGCTCTTGCTCGCGAGCACCATCGCCGGCCCCGTGCGCCGGCTCGCCGACAGCGCCGAGCGCGTCCGCCGCCGCATCAAGGCCCGCATCGAGATTCCCGATTTCACCCGCCGCCGCGACGAGATCGGCCATCTCTCCGGCGCGTTGCGCGACATGACCAGCGCGCTCTACAGCCGCATCGAGGCGATCGAGATGTTCGCCGCCGACGTCGCCCATGAATTGAAGAACCCGCTGACCTCGCTGCGCTCGGCGGTCGAAACACTGCCGCTCGCGCGCAACGAGAACAGCCGCGCACGCCTCCTCGAGGTGATCGAGCACGACGTCAAGCGGCTCGACCGGCTGATCTCCGACATCTCCGACGCCAGCCGGCTCGACGCCGAGCTGCAGCGGCAGGATGCCGTCCCGGTCGATTTGCGTCGCCTGCTGACGACGCTGGTGTCCGTTGCGAATGAAACCAAGCTCGGCCACGACGTCGCGGTCGAGACCCGCTTCGAGGGCCGCAGCCCGACCGACACCTTCGCCGTGAGCGGCCACGATTCGCGGCTCGGACAAGTCGTCTCCAACCTGCTCGCCAACGCACAATCGTTCTCCGAACGCGGCAACAAGGTGCGCCTCACCTGCCGCCGGGTCCGCGGCGAGATCGAGATCGTGGTCGACGATGACGGTCCCGGCATTCGCGACGACGCGCTGGAGCGCATCTTCGAGCGCTTCTACACCGACCGACCGCATCAGGGTTTTGGCCAGAACTCCGGCCTCGGCCTGTCGATCTCGAAGCAGATCGTCGACGCCCATGGCGGACGCATCTGGGCCGAGAACCGCGCCGGCCCGCCCGACGACGACGGCGTCCCGACCGTATCAGGCGCGCGCTTCGTGGTAAGGCTGCCGGCGCTATGAGCGGCGGGCCCAGCGTTCACGCCTCCGCGGTCATGGTCGGGACTTGTGCGGTGCTGATCCGCGGGCCCTCCGGCTCAGGCAAGTCGCGCCTTGCCTTTGATTTGATCATGGCGGGACGCGCGGGCCTCGTCGAAAGAACCGTTCTGGTCGGCGACGACCGTGTCCATCTGGCGACAGTCGGCCATGAAATTGAGGTCCGCCCGGCCGCGCCGCTGGCGGGACTGATCGAGATCCGGGGCCTCGGGATTCGCAACTGCGACTTCGTGGAGCATGCGACCGTCGGTCTCGTCGTCGATCTGCACGCCGCGGACGCGGAACGACTGCCCCCAGCCGAGTCCCTGAAAACCAGTATTTTAGGTGTCGAAATACCGCGAATCCCGGTAGCCCGCGACTATTCGCCCCTCCCCCTGGTTGTCGCGGCCTTGACCACTACCAAGAGTTCATCTTCCGTTAACCTTTCCGGCGATTGTTTGAAGGGAAATGGTAACCATATGAACCCCAGTATCGCGACCGAATAGACCGGCGCAGCTCCCCTTATCCATCCGTCTATATTCAGGGAGATACGCAACATCCCCTCTTGCGCGGGGGCTCTGGATGGTCAAAGTGGCGCGTTCGTGCGGTGCACCAAAAGCGCCCGCGAGGAGTTTTCCGATGATTGGTCTAGTACTTGTGACCCACGGGCGCCTTGCCGACGAATTCAAGGCGGCGCTTGAGCATGTCATGGGTCCGCAAAAGCAAATCGAAGCTATCACGATCGGCGCCGAAGATGATTCCGATCTCTGCCGAAGCGACATCATCGAGGCGGTCAACCGCGTCGATTCCGGCGACGGCGTTGCCATCCTCACCGACATGTTCGGCGGCACGCCCTCGAACCTCGCAATATCCTGCATGAGCCGGCCCAAGGTCGAAGTGCTCGCCGGCATCAACCTGCCCATGCTGGTGAAGCTCGCCAAGGTGCGCGAGGAGCGGTCGCTGCCCGATGCGATCGCGATGGCCCAGGAAGCGGGCCGCAAATACGTCACCATCGCCAGCCGCGTGCTCGCCGGCAAATGAGCGACGAGGCGTCACAAGCGGGGACAGGCGTGCCCGCGGGCGCGATCTCCAAGGATCTTCTGATCGTCAACAAGCGCGGCCTGCATGCCCGCGCCTCCGCGAAATTCGTGCAGGCCGTCGAGCGCTTCGATGCACAGGTGTGGGTGACGCGCGGCGGCGAGACCGTCGGCGGCACCTCGATCATGGGCCTGATGATGCTCGCCGCAGGGCCCGGCACGACGATCACGGTATCCGCCGCCGGCACCGATGCCGAAGCGGCGCTCGCGGCGATCACCGAGCTGGTCGAGAGCAAGTTCAACGAGGAAGGGATTTAGGCCCGATCGTCATTTCGGGATGGTGCGAAGCATCGACCCCGGAATCTCGAAGGTTCTCAGGTGCGCAATCGCGCACCGTAGTTCATGCGTCGCGCGCCCAGGGAGCGACAGCAAGCTCACTTCGCCGGTGGCGCGATGTAGACGTTCCAGCTCATCGCCGGGCCGGCCTTGCCGTGAGTGAAGCGGCGCGTGGTCATCACGATGCGCTCGGCGTTGGGCGCGACTTCCGCCACCCATTTCTCGAACTTCGGCAGCCGGCCGTCGGTCGGATCGAACACGCCGATGAAGCCGTACGTCTTGGCGTCATCGCGCGAGGTCAACCCGGAATCCCAGGCCTCGAGCGGCAGCAAAGCGGACGGATGATCCGGGCTGTAGAACACCATCGGCTGGATCGACTCCATGGTGCCGGCGACGACGGCCCAGCGCGAGGCAAAGCGCGCGTGCCAGGCCTGGGTCAGCTCGCGCGCCAGCTCCGAGCGCGCGCCGTAGGTCGCGGTGTTGCCGGCATTGGCCGCCATCTCGCGCGCGGCGATCCAGGGCGAGGCGGCGAGTGTCGCGGCGCTGAGCACGAGCCAGATCGCGGCGATGTTGAACAGCACTGCGCCCTGCACGCGCAGCGTCGGGATCGCGACCAGCGCGAGCGGCACCAGGAAGAACAGCGAGATGCCCCAATCGGTCTTCATGTAGATGCTGAAGACCAGCGCACCGAGCGGCGGGCCGAGGGCGACGACGACCTGGATGATCCAGACGTTCAACGCCTGCGAGACGTTGACGCCGGAATTGCCGCCGCGCGCCCAGGCACGCGTGACGATGCGCGAGGGGGCGCGCAGCAGCAACCTGCCCCAAGGCGGCACCAGCGCCATGGCCAGCGCCGCGAGCGCCACCGGCAGGGCCAGCAGTCCGAGATTATGCAGCGCGTAGCCCGCGACGAGCTGGTGCACCTGAGCGCTGTCGGCGAGGCTGTAGGTGTCGCCGGCATAGGTCAGCGGCACGAAATGCGCATCTGCAAGCCACACGATGTGCGGGATCATCGCCGCGACCATCGTCACGATCGCGACCCACGGCGCAGGCGACGACAGGAAGCGCAGCCGCTCCGGATGGATCAGCGCGGCAAGACCGATGGCGCCGATCATGGTCAGCACCCAATACTTGGTCATCAGCGCCAGCGCGCCGGCCAGGCCGAGCAGGATTCCGGATTGCCAGCTCCGCCTCTCGAATGCGTTCAGATAAGCGAGCACCAACAGCGGCAGCGTGACGAGCTGCAACAGATCCGGGTTGTACTTGAACCCCTTGAAATTGAAGATCGGATAGAGCGCGATCATCATCACGACCAGGAACGCGCGGCGTGCATCCACCACGCGCAAGCTCACGAACCAGCAGATCACCATGCCGACGCTCACCGTCGTCATCGCGAGCGCATAGGTCGCCCAGTCCGCCGCCGGGAACGCGCTGAACCAGAGGCCGGCCACCCAGCCCGACAGCGGCGGGTGCTTGCCATAGCCCCAGAGGAATTTCTGGCCCCAGCCCCAGGCTTCTGCGACGTCCATGTGAACGTCCTGCGCCGCCTTGAGATTGATCAGGATGAAGGTCCAGAGCACCGCATGCAGGATGGCGAACTGGATCACCAGCCACAGGCGCGCCTCGGGGCGGACCGCGCAGGCAACCAGCCAGGCCCGGAAGCGGTCGTAACTCACCCGGGTTTTGACGCGCGGTCGGGCAGAAGGAATCGAGGTGGTGGACATGAGCCTGGACATGGGCCGTGCGTAGCGCGTTTTGGCCCGTGTTGGAATCAGCTTGGCGTGAACAAAGACCCTGAAATTACAGCAATATGGTTGCCGCACGGGGATGTGAGTGGTATCCCGCGCCCATGACGACCGTCCCCATTTCCAACATCCGCAATTTCTCCATCGTCGCCCATATCGACCATGGCAAATCGACGCTGGCCGACCGCCTGATCCAGATGACCGGCGGGCTCTCCGACCGTGAGATGGCGGGCAAGGAGCAGGTGCTCGATTCCATGGACATCGAGCGCGAGCGCGGCATCACCATCAAGGCGCAGACGGTGCGCCTTCAGTACCGCGCCAAGGACGGCAAGGATTACATCTTCAACCTGATGGACACGCCCGGCCATGTCGACTTCGCCTACGAAGTCTCGCGGTCGCTGGCGGCGTGCGAGGGTTCCCTGCTCGTGGTCGACGCCAGCCAGGGCGTCGAAGCGCAGACGCTCGCCAACGTGTACCAGGCGCTCGACAACAATCACGAGATCGTTCCGGTCCTGAACAAGGTCGACCTGCCCGCCGCCGAGCCCGAGAAGGTCAAGCAGCAGATCGAGGATGTCATCGGCATCGACGCCTCGGATGCAGTGATGATCTCGGCCAAGACCGGCCTCGGCGTTCCCGACGTGCTGGAGGCCATCGTCACCCGCCTGCCGCCGCCGAAGGGCGATCGCGACGCGACGCTGAAGGCGCTCCTGGTCGACAGCTGGTACGACGTCTATCTCGGCGTCGTCGTGCTGGTGCGCATCGTCGACGGCACGATGCGGAAGGGCCAGCGCGTGCGCATGATGGGCACGGGCGCGGCTTACGACGTCGAGCGCGTCGGCTTCTTCACGCCGAAGATGCAGCAGGTCGAGGAGCTCGGCCCCGGCGAGATCGGCTTCATCACCGCCGCGATCAAGGAAGTCGCCGACACCCGCGTCGGCGACACCATCACCGACGACAGGAAGCCGGTCGCCGAGATGCTGCCGGGCTTCAAGCCCGCGATCCCCGTCGTGTTCTGCGGCCTGTTCCCGGTCGATGCCGACGACTTCGAGACGCTGCGCGCCGCGATGGGCAAGCTGCGCCTCAACGACGCCAGCTTCTCCTTCGAGATGGAGACCTCTGCCGCGCTCGGCTTCGGCTTCCGCTGCGGCTTCCTCGGGCTGCTGCACCTCGAGATCATCCAGGAGCGGCTGTCGCGCGAGTTCGACCTCAACCTGATCGCGACCGCGCCGAGCGTCATCTACAAGATGAAGCTCACCGACGGCCAGGAGATCGAGATCCACAATCCCGTCGACATGCCCGATGTGGTCAAGATCGCGGAGATCGACGAGCCCTGGATCGAGGCGACGATCCTGACGCCGGACGAATATCTCGGCAGCGTCCTGAAGCTGTGCCAGGACCGCCGCGGCTCCCAGAAGGAGCTCACCTATGTCGGCTCCCGCGCCATGGTGAAATACGACCTGCCGCTCAACGAGGTCGTGTTCGACTTCTACGACCGCCTGAAGTCGGTCTCCAAGGGCTACGCCTCGTTCGACTATCACCTCACCGACTACAAGCCGGCCGATCTGGTCAAGATGCAGATCCTGGTCAATGGCGAGCCGGTCGACGCGCTCTCGATGCTGGTCCATCGCACCCGCGCCGAAGGGCGCGGCCGCGCCATGGTCGAGAAGATGAAGGAGCTGATCCCGCCGCACATGTTCCAGATCCCGATCCAGGCGGCGATCGGCGGCAAGGTGATCGCCCGCGAGACCGTGCGCGCGCTGCGCAAGGACGTCACCGCCAAGTGCTACGGCGGCGACATCACGCGCAAGCGCAAGCTTCTGGAGAAGCAGAAGGAAGGCAAGAAGAAGATGCGGCAGTTCGGCAAGGTCGACATCCCGCAGGAGGCCTTCATTGCCGCACTGAAGGTGGATAGCTGAGCAACGGGGCTTCACCCGTCGCGAACCGCCGTCATGCCCGGGCTCGTCCCGGGCATTCACGTTTCTGGAGCGACAAGAGCCGTAGATGGCCGGGCAAGCCCGACCATGACGACGATGTGGAGCAGAATTCGTCGCGGGACCGGTTCGGCCGACCCGTTCAGCACCCCGCGACACAAAACCGCGAAAACAACCCCATGCACAGTAGCCGCCCTCGTGGCGGGCTTGCGCTTTTCGATTTTACGAAGTGGGCTTGCTCCGTCGGGCAAAACAGGGGTACGGTGTCAGCATCGCAAGGTGTGTGACGCAGACGCTGTCAGTGCGTCCAGCTCGCCGAACATTCACACCTTCTGCTTCGCCTCGACGTATCGCGCGAAATTGTCGAGGATCGCCTGCCAGCCGCCCCGCTGCTGCTCCTCTGAGTGCGTCGTTTCGGCATCGAAGACAACGCGGACGAGGACGCCATTCGCGCCGGGCACGAACTCGACCTCGGCCTTGCGGTCGCCGAACGCGTACTCGATCCGCTTGTGTTCCACGATCTTCGTGTAGGTGCCGGCGAAGTCGAAGCCCATGCTGCCGTCCTTGGCTTCCATTCGGGACGAGAAAGCCCCGCCCTCCCGCAGGTCGACCGTCGCCTTGGTCGTATGCCAGTCGTCGGACGCCGCATTCCACTTCACGATATCGGCGGGCGTCGTATAGGCACGCCAGACCTGATCGATCGGGGCTGCTACGCTGGTTTCGACGGTGATCCTCATCGGTATTCTCCAGTTCAATTCTTGCAGTCGAGGTGACGACATCCCGGGTGCCGGGCCATCCGCGGCAGGTCCGCGATTGTGGACCTAGGACGATCAAAACTCGCCGGCGCCGACACGGTCGTCGCAAATATCTGGGGTATATAAGGCGGCGTCAGGTCGTCATTGCCCGAGTTGTTGAAGCACGGCAGACCACAACGCGAGCGGCTCCCTGAGGCCTCCGGGCTCGGTCGGCTTCTTGCGAACGGCAGTGTGCACCATGACGAGCTTGGAGGCCGGATCGACCAGGATGACCTGACCGCGAATGCCGCGCAGAGCAAATCGGCGCTGCTCGCCCGGAAGGAGCCACACCTGATAGCCGTATCCGAAATAGGGCGTGGCCACGCGCGGAGCGAGATGGCGATCCTCGGGCCTGACGGTCGTGGCATCCAGCAGCCACTGCCGCGGGATCAGCTGCCGACCTTCCCAAGCGCCGTCATGGGCGAGCAAGCGGGCCAGGCGCGCGTAGTCCCGCAAGGTTGCGTTGAAGCAGCAGAACGCGATCTCCTGCCCACTACCGTCTATCGCCCACGACGCATCCGCTTCGGTGCCGATGGGGTCCCAGATCCGATCGTGGAGATAGTCGGCGACCGGCGTGCCGGTGACGGAGCGCAGGACCAGGCCGAGTATCTCGGTCTCAACGCTTGCATAGTGCCATCTGGTCCCAGGTGGTGCGGTCCGGTTGTTGAATTGCGCGACGATCTCCGCGGGGTCTCTCGGCTCACCAACGAACAGCGCCCGCCCCAGCCGGGCAATGTCATCTTTCCCATCATAGACTTCGGAAAACGCGACGCCCGACGACATGTTCAACAAAGCGCGGAGCGATGTGTTGCCATATTCCGTTCCTGCGAGGGCGGGCACGTAGGTCGAGACGACGTCGTCGATCGACTTGATCCGCCCCTCCGAGACCGAGATCCCGACCAGCATGGCCACCAGCGTCTTCGCCATGGACTGCGAGAGAAAGCGGTCGCGGTCGGTCCGCGAATATTGATAGTGCTCGTACAGGATGGTGTCGTCCCTGGCGATCAGGAGCCCTGTCACCGGGTTGCGCTTGAGATAGTCCCCGATGCTCAGCCGTTCGGTACCAAAGCTGTACGTTATCGATGGCTCAGGCGCGCGCTTGAAGTGCCACGGCGCCGCCGCGCGACGAACCGTGCGCGAGCGATGGATGTCGCCGAAATGGCTGTAGACGCCGACCAGCTTGTCGAGCTGAGTGGCTGTGGCCCGGGTGCCGACCGGATACCCCTCAGCCGCGCCGTAGAGTTCGGCGTCGGGACCGCTGTCCGAGAAGACCGGCCCCGGCTCACCCAGCGAGCTTCTGCCGTCCTGCGCGCATGCCGGAGGTGCCGAGACCGCGACGGCGAAAATGACGGAAACGAACAGCCTGCGGCAATCGCGCAGCCTGCAGAGCGCTTCCCGCCTCATTGAACTTGTCTCCTCACACATTCCTGTGTGTGCGCTCATGAGAACAACCTCGCAGGCCGGGGACCAAGGCATGCTACCAAGGCGGACAGACAGTGTCAGCGTGCCGTTGCGGCCACCTTGCCCTCGCGCGGAAGTTAGGCCACCATCCCGCCGCGCACCACCAACAAGACAAACAGCGCGGGGAAACGCATGAGCAGGCCAGCACGCTTCGACTATGGCTGGGTCGTTGTCGCCGCGGGCGCACTGATGACCTGTGTCGGGTTCGGCACGATGCTGTCGCTCGCGGTGTTTCTGCAGCCGATCTCGGAAGCGATGGGCTGGTCGCGCGCCGGCGTCTCGGCGGCGGCGACGCTGGATTTCCTCTGCATGGGATTTGCCGCGTTCCTGTGGGGCACGTTGTCGGATCGTTTCGGCACCCGCATCGTGGTGCTCTCGGGAAGCCTGCTGCTGGGGCTCGGGCTGGTGACGGCGAGCCAGGCGACAACCCTGTGGCAGTTCCAGCTTTGCTTCGGCGTTCTGATCGGCATCGCCGTCGGCAGCTTCTATGCACCGATGATGGCGCTCGCGAGCGCCTGGATCGAGAAGAACCGCAGCCTTGCGGTGGCGCTGGTCTCCGCCGGCATGGGCGTTTCTCCGGTGACGATCGCGCCGGCCGCGAGCTGGCTGATCACGGCCTATGACTGGCGCACCGCGATGCTGGTGATCGGCATTGCCGCCTGGGCGCTGTTGATCCCCGCCTGCTTCCTGGTGCGTCCGGCGCCGGCGGCCCCCGCGCCGGCGACGGCGGACGAGGCAGCCGCCGTTGAGCTGACCGCAGCGCAGGCGCTGCGCACGCCGCAATTCATCGCACTCGCCGCGGCCCATTTCGCCTGTTGCGCCGCGCATTCCGGCCCGATCTTCCACATGGTGTCCTATGCGATGGTCTGTGGCATCGCCCCGCTCACGGCGGTGACGGTCTACAGCGTCGCCGGCGTCTCCGGCCTCGGAGGACGCCTGCTGCTGGGCGTGCTGGCCGATCGCATGGGCGCGAAGCCCGTGCTGGTCGGCGGGCTGTTCGTGCAGGCGATGTGCATCGCGACCTATCTCGCGGTGGCGCAACTCGGCGAGTTCTACGCGCTCTCGGTGGTGTTCGGCCTCGCCTATGGCGGGGTGATGCCGCTCTATGCGGTGCTGGTCCGCGAATACTTCGGCGCGCGCATCATGGGCACCGTGTTCGGCGCAGTGTCGGCCTTCGCCAGCCTCGGCATGGCGCTGGGGCCCTGGGCCGGCGGAATCGTGTTCGATAACTTCCAGCGCTACACTTGGCTGCACGCCGGCTCATTCGCGATCGGCCTCGCCGCCGTCGCAGTGGCGCTGAGCTTTCCGACCAGGCGCCGGCCATCGCTCGATCTCGGTCGCGCCGCGGTCTGACATCTGCATGATGCGCCTATGCGGTCGCGGTCGACCTACAATGGCCTGAGATTGGGCAAGACGCCGCGATCTATCGCGGCGAGCGACATCGCCAGGGCGCTCATCAGGCCCAAGCCAAGCAGGGTGACCAGCGTCTGCGATGCCAGGCCGTTCGAGCCCAGGCTGAGCAGCGCATGGGCTGCAAAGGACAGCAGAACGCTGACGCAATAGATCGCGAGCGAATACTCGCCGCACCGTATCAGCGGCACCAGCGATCTGGCTTTCAAGATGCTGGCATTGCTCGGAAGAAAACGCCAACAGAGCAGCGCGAGCGCAGCAAAATGCAACAATCGCAGGATGTCGAGATTGGTCTTGTCGACGGGATAGATCAGACGCGACAGCCAGGCCGGCACATAGGCTTCGATCGCGTGAATCTGCCAGCCCAGAGTGATCACGAACGAGAACAGCACGTAGCCCGCCGCCAGGACGGCAAGCGTCCGGGAGTTGAGAATGGCGAGCTGCCAATCGCCGCGGTTCGCTCCCCACCAGATGCCGATCACGAACAGCAACTGCCAGTTCAGCGGATTGAAGTAGAGTTGCCCCTTTGGATAGGCCGGGATGTACCAGTCGAACAGGTGGGTGCAAACATAAAGAGCTACGGATCCGGCCAGGGCCAGCGGCCAGGCGCCGATCGTCAACGGCACGATGAGAACGAGCGCGAAGTGAAGTATGACCATCAGGAGCAGAGGATCCAGATTGACCGGCGTATATCGCAGCAGCGCGGCCTGCAGCAGTGTTTCCGCGGGCTGTTGCAGCAGGACGGCCAGGTTGGCGTGATCGAACATGTCGAGCTGCCATGCCGCGATGTAGGACACTTCCGCCAGCAACAGGACGACCGTCAAAATCTGCGCGATATAGATTTCGAACGAACGCCGCAACATGCGCAGGCTCGCCGCCGCAAAGCCGGAGCTGCGCAACAGATCGCCGTACACGATGCCGGACGCCAGGCCCGACAGAAACACGAGAATCTCTGCCGCATCGCTGAAGCCGAAATTCTTGGGCGTGAACCTGTTGAGATAAGTTTCCGGGATGTGATTGATATAGATCCACCATAGGGAAAGGCCCCGAAAGAGATCGATCCGAAGATCGCGCTCCTTCAGAGGTGCAGGTATGGTCGAATTCCAATTCACTCCCGCTCACTGCCTTTCGTCATCGGAGCACCGCCCCGTCGGCGCGCGCTTGCCCGATCGCCTCGCGGGACGTGGTCTTGCCGTATGGTCCGCCGGTGAAGGTACATTGCCGCTTTGCTATGGTCCAGAAAGCATCTCGCCGCGTTGCCCTCGTCGCTGAGATCCAGGAATGGTGGCGAGGCCCTCGCGTTCGAACGATGCTCGGGCGTCGAACGACGCATCGCCTGGTCCCATCAGCCAGATGGATCAACATCGGGCTTCGACCGCTCACGCCGGTTCCGCGACTTGCACTGGTCGCCTGCAGGAATGACTGCGCGCGTTGCCTTTGCTCGCGGCGAACCACCAGCCCTCCATGCGCCGTTGCAGCGAGTCATGCAAAGGGATGACGGCGTCTCCGTTAAAACACGGGGGCCATCCGGTCTTCTTGTTAAGCAATTTCTGCAACCATTCCCACCAAAGCAGAATTTGGAAATACCCGGAAATTGTTCATGTTCAAGATCAAGTCGATTGCCGCCCGCCTGATCCTCGCCATCGCACTCACAGTGGCAGTGGCCTGCGCCATCCTCTCCGGCTTCTCGATCACCCAGCAGCGGGCGCTGACGCGGATGGCGCTCGATCAGCAGCTCAAGCTGCAATATGAGAGCGTGATTGCGGCGATCGACTATGAAGGGCGTTCGGCACTGGCCGTCTCCGCCGTGATCGCGGCGCTGCCGCCGGTTGGCGATGCCATAGCGAAGGGCGACCGCGACAGCCTGGCCGCACTGCTCGGCGAGGCCAACAAATCGCTGAAAGCGCAGGGTATCCCACTCATCACCTTCCAGGTTCCGCCCGCGGTCGCATTTTACCGCGTACATGCTCCCAAGGTGTTCGGCGATGACGTCTCGGCGCGCCGGGAGACCGTGGTCGAGGCGATCAAGGGCGGCCGGCAGATCGTCGGCGTCGAGCCCGGCCGGGAGGCGCTTGGCATCTTCGGCATGACACCGATCGTGCGAGGCGGCAAAAGCCTTGCCAACGTTGATATCGGCGCCGCCTTCGGCAAGGAATTCGTCGACCGCGCCAAGAAGCGCTTCGGCATCGACCTCGCAGTCTACTCGCTCGACGGCAAGAACCTGAACAAGCTGTCGTCAACCTTTGGCGACACGGTCGTCACCACGCCGGATCAGCTGAAGAACGCAATCGACGGTTCGGTGGTCCGGCATGCGGCCGAGCTCGACGGTCATCCAGTCGAGGTCTATGCCGGACTTATCAAGAACTATGCGGGAGCGCCCGTCGGCGTGCTCGAGATCATCAAGGACACGAGCGAATATGAGGCCGCGTTCGCCACAGCCGAGCGCAACCTGATCCTCGGCACGCTTGCGATCCTTGCCGTCACGATCGTGCTGGCCCTGCTGCTCGGGCGAGGCCTGTCGCGGCCGCTCACCGCGATCACTGCGGTCATGAACCGGCTGTCGAGCGGCGATACCAGCGTCACCATTCCCGGAAGCGAACGCACGGACGAACTCGGCACCATGGCCAAGGCGGTGGACGTGTTCCGCCGTAACATGCTCGAGGCGGGCGCCCTGCGCGAGGCGCAGGAAGCGGACAGGGCCAGGGCCGAGATCGAGAAGCAGGCGCTCCAGCGCCAGATGGCCGACCGCTTCGAGGCCGACGTCAAGGGCGTGGTGGCCGCCGTGGCAAAGGCGACCGAGGGCATGCAGAGCGTGGCCGGCGAGATCACCACCAGCGTCAACGGCACCTCGCAGCGAGCTTCCGCCGCAGCGACGGCCTCCGAGGAAGCCTCGGCCAGCGTCAATGCCGTCGCGGCAGCGACAGAGGAGCTGGCCTCATCCGTCAACGAGATCGGCCGTCAGGTCACCCATTCCAGCGAGGTTGCGAGCGGCGCCGTCCGCAAGGCCGCGGAGACTACCGAGATGGTCACGAGCCTTGCCACCGCCGCCGAGCGCATCGGCGACGTGCTGCGGCTGATCAGCGAAATCGCCAGCCAGACCAACCTGCTCGCGCTCAACGCCACGATCGAGGCCGCCCGCGCCGGCGAAGCCGGCCGCGGCTTTGCCGTGGTCGCCGCCGAAGTGAAGGAGTTGGCGAGCCAGACCGCGAAGGCCACCGACGAGATCGCAAGCCAGGTCACCGCAATCCAGGCCGCCACCGGAAATTGCGTCACCGCAATCTCCGGCATCAGCGACACCATCCGCGAGATCAGCGGCATCGCCAACACGATCGCCGCCGCAGTCGAGGAACAGGGCTCGGCAACGCGGGAGATCGCCCGCAGCGTGCAGCAGGCATCGGCCGGCACCACGGACGTCTCGGCCAATGTCGCCGGCGCCAGCCAGTCCGCCGACCAGTCCCGGGCGCTGGCCGGCGACGTCATGGTTGCCACGGGCGAGCTGGGACAACATGCCTCGGTGCTGATCCGAAGCGTGGATACGTTTCTGGCCGGACTGCGGGCAGCCTGAGATCTCTTCACCTCGCCCCTTGAAAGAGGGGCGAGGGAGTGCAGCACCCTTGCGGACGCGTTACGGCCTCACGCCACCAGGGCGGCGTCCTCGTTGCCGTCGATGCCGCGCTGCGCCGCCAGCAGGCTGACGATCTCCGCATGGGGCCGGGCCTTGCTGAACAGGAAGCCCTGACCCTCATGGCAGCCTTCGGCGCGGAGACAGCTCAACTCGGCCTCGGTCTCGACACCCTCGGCGGTGATGGTGACGCCCAAGCCCTTCCCGAGGCTGACGATGGAGCGGATGATCGCCTGGGCTTCGCGGTTGGAGCCGAGATCGCGCACGAAGGACTGGTCGATCTTGATCTTGTCGAACGGGAAGCTTCGCAAATAGCTGAGGCTGGAATAGCCGGTGCCGAAATCGTCCATCGAGATGCGCACCCCGAGCGCGCGCAGCGCATGCAGCGTCGCCAGGATCTGGGCGCTCTTCTCCAACAGCAGGGTCTC